>Ga0315277_10001988_pt1 | contig 28849 bp, 24 predicted proteins | sample YL17G05_15_MG_FD_203695 | JGI IMG/M metagenome (GOLD analysis project Ga0315277, IMG submission 203695) | Sediment microbial communities from Yellowstone Lake, YNP, Wyoming, USA - YL17G05_15 | ecosystem: Environmental > Aquatic > Freshwater > Lake > Sediment | place: USA: Wyoming | collected... | reverse complement strand
CGCGGTTGGTCGCTGGGGCCGCTCAGGTGGATTAGGTGACATAATTCCAAAAGCTGAGGAAGATGCTCGCTGACCATGCGATTGAGGGTGCGGGCACCATGAGTGGCGCCGGCGATGAAGAGGACACGCTCCTGGTCGTCGATGGCGAGACGGCGGCGAGCTTCTGTTTTGCCTACTTGCCAGAATGTGGGGCGGATGGGGTAGCCGGTGACCACCGTCTTGGCGCGGGGAAAGTAGGTCAGGGAGCGGTCGGTGGTGACGGCCACGCGTTGGGATAGGCGGGCCATGAAGCGAACTGCCCAGCCGGGGTGGACATCGGGCAGGTAGACCACCAGGGGAAGGCGATGGGAAGTGCGAGCGGCTACGGCCATGGGGATGCTGGCGTAGCCGCCGGTGGTGAGGACGGCCTGCGGCTGGAACTGGGCGATGGCCGCGCGGGCCTGGGCCACGCCCCTGGCCAGCTTGACCGCGCTTGTCGCCAGGCCCCAGGGCGAGCGGCCGCGAATGGCTCCAGCAGCCACGGCGCGGAAGGGCAGGCCTGCCCTGGTCACCAGCTCTCTCTCGACGCCGCTGGCCGTGCCGACGTAGAGAGCGTCTAAGGCCTCGCCGTCGCCCAGTTCTTGGGCGAGGGCTGACGCTACGGCCAGGGCAGGATAGACGTGGCCTCCGGTACCGCCGCCGCTGAAGACAACCTTCATCTCCTCTTCCTGCTGAACCCGACCCGTCCTCTGGCGGGTTCTCGCTCCAGGTAGCCCCTATCGCGGCCGTAGCGGGACACGCTCAGAAGGACGCCAACGGCGGCCAGGACCGCCATCAGGGACGACCCGCCGTAGCTGATGAAAGGTAGGGGTATCCCTGTGAGAGGTATGGAGCGGGTGATGCCGCCAATGTTTATCAGCGTCTGATAGGCGATCCAGCCTACGATACCCACCGCCAGGTAGGCGCCGAATGGATCGGGTGCATTGAGGGCTGTCCGTAAGCCTCGATAGACGAAGAAGGCGAATAGGGCGATGACGGCCACGGCACCTATGAAGCCCAGCTCTTCTCCGATGATGGCAAAGACGCCGTCGGTGTGGGAGCCGGGCACGTAAAAGAACTTCTGACGACTGGCCCCCCAACCCAGGCCGGCCGGCCCGCCGCTGCCCAGGGCGATGAGCAACTGGCGTATGTGGAAGCCGGAGCCCGCCGGGTCCTGCCCAGGGTCGAGGAAGGAGAAAATGCGATCCATTCGGTAGTGGGCCACGAAAATGACGGCCCAGCTAATGAGACCACCTCCTAGGATGAGCAGCAACAGGTGCCTGTAGGGCGCCCCCGCCACGAAGAAGAGGGTGCAGGTGGTGAGGACGATGATGATGGTTGTCCCCATGTCGGGCTCGACGATCACCAGGCTGGCCACCAGGCCGACCATCAGGACGAAGGGCAGGAAGCCCGCCCAGAAGTGTTTGATATCGTCGCCGTGGCTGCGGCTGGCCAGCCAGGCCGAGATGTAGACGATGATGGCCAGCTTGGCGAACTCCGATGGCTGAATTGGCGGCAACGGCCCCAGAGCAAGCCAGCGGCTGGCGCCGTTGCGCTCGATCCCGACGCCCGGCATCAGGACGGCCAGGAGGCCCACCAGAGCGATGGCCATCAAGCCTACGCTCAGGGGTTGCAGAAGGTGGTAATCGAGCCGCATGAACAGCCACAGCAGCACCAGACCCACCAGGGCGAAGGCCGCCTGGCGGGCGATGAAGTAGTTGGTGTCGCCGTACTCCAGGTGGCCGACGGCGAAGCTGGCGCTGTACACCGCCAGCAGGCCCACCACCAGCAGAGTGGCGGTGGCCAGGATAAGGACGTAGTCGGGTGGGCCTGCTCGCAGGCGACCCGTCTCTACCGTGGCGATGGCTCCACCTCCTGAGCTAGGTGCAGGACCAGTCGGCGGAAATCGGCTCCTCGACCTTCGAAATTGTCATAAGCGTCGTAGCTTGTGCAGGCAGGCGACAGGAGGACCACATCCCCGGTCTGGGCCAGGCCGTGAGCGGTCTCCACTGCCTCGGCCACGCTCTTTACCCGCATCAGCCTGGGCCGGTCGTCGTCCGACAGCCGCTCGGCCGCTCGCTGCACTGCCTCTTGCAGGATGGGCCCCGCCTCGCCGAAGAAGATGACCGCGCTACAGCGCTGGCAGGCCTCCTCGGCCAGCTCCTCCAGGGGTAGGTGCTTCTCGCGCCCGCCCAGAAGGAGGATCAGCGGCTGGCTGAACGAGCGCAGCGCGGCTAGGGCGCGTTCGGGGGTGGTGGCGATACTGTCGTTGTAGTAGGCGACGCCGCCGAGCTGGAGGACGAGTTCCAGGCGATGAGGCAGGCCCTGGAATTCGGCCGCTGCTCGGGCGATGGCCTGCGAGCTCAGGCCGCAGGCGCCGGCCACCGCGGCCGCCGCCACCGCGTTGGCCCAGTTGTGGCGGCCCCGCAGTCGCAGGCTCTCGATGGGGAACAGTTTTTCTTCTTGGCCGCGCCGTCTAGCAACAACCCAGCCATCGCGGAGGAAGGCGCCGTCGCCGGGGATGTCCGAGGCCAGGCTGAAGTAGAGCACCTGGCCGGGGGCCCGCTTGGCCAGGGCGCGCGTCTCGCTGTCGTCGTAGGACAGGATGGCGTAGTCGTCGCTCTTCTGGTAGCGCAGGATGTCGGCCTTCAGGCGGCGGTATTCGTCCCAGGAGAAGCGGTCGAGGTGGTTGGGCGTGATGTTCAGCAGGCAGGCCACGTTGGGGCTGCGCTGAGGCAGGAGCTGAAGCTGGGTGTGGCTTATCTCCAGGATCACCCAGGTGTCCGGCGTCAGGGTGGCTAGATGCGATAGCAGGCCGACGCCGATGTTGCCCCCCACGAAGTGAGGACGGCCATCGCAGCGGAACATCTCCCCCACCAGGGCCGTCGTGGTGGTCTTGCCGCTGCTGCCGGTGATGCCGGCCAGCGGCCCCGGGCAGAGCTCCAGGAAGAGCCTGAACATCGAGCTGATGGGGATGCCTCGTTGGCGCGCCTCGGCCAGTCCTGGCAGATCGAGCGGCACGCCCTGGGAGAGGAAGATGGAGTCGGCGGTCAGCAGGTCCTGGGGGTCGTTGGCGCCCAGCGAGAGGCGCACAGGGATGTCGGCGATCTGCTCCAGGCGGGACCGAAGCCTCTCGGCGGGCTTGGCGTCGCTAACGACGATGCGGGCGCCCTGGGCATGGAGGAAGCGCGCTAGGTCCACCCCTTCGATCCCCAGGCCGACCACTGTCACCTGCTTACCCTTGAAGTCGTGCTGGCCTGCCATAATCCCGTCTACACCTTAGCCGCAAGGGTCACCCCCAGGAGGGAGCCCATGATTCCCAGAAGCCAGAATCGCATCACCACCTGGGGCTCCGACCAGCCCAGCAGTTCGAAGTGATGATGCAGGGGGCTCATCCTGAAAATGCGTTTGCCCCCGGTGAGGCGAAAGTAGGCGATCTGAATGAGGTCTGATAGTCCTTCCAGGACGAAGACGATGCCAATGATGGGCAGGAGCAGCCAGTGGCCGGTCATCAGGGCGACCACAGCTAGGGAGGAGCCCAGGGCCAGGGCACCCGTATCGCCCATGAACACCTGGGCGGGGTAGCTGTTGTACCAGAGGAAGCCGGCGGTTGCTCCCACGACGGTGAAGCAGAAGGTGGCCAGGTAGATTTGCTGCTGGAGCAGAGCGATGACGCCGTAGGCCAGGAAGGCTATGGCGCTAGTGCCGCCAGCCAGGCCGTCCAGGCCGTCGGTGATGGCCACCGCGGTGGTGGTGAAAAGAATGATGATAATTGCCAGTGGTATATATCCGGGGCCCAGGTCGAACTGGCCGGCCCAGGGGATCTTCACGTCCTGCACGTCAAGGGCGAAGTATAGAACGAGCGTGGCCGTCAGGCTCAGGGCGGTGAGCAGCAAAACCTTCAGGCGCTTGTTGAGGCCCGTCCGGGCCTTACCGATGATGGTGCGCAGGTCGTCGACCAGGCCCAGGAGGCCGGCGGCGACGATCGTCCCCAGGGGCAGGAGGATCGACAGGCGGCCCGTTATGTTGGCGGCCAGAGTGATGGGAAGGACCAAGGCGAAGATGAGCACTCCCCCCATGGTGGGCGTTCCCGCCTTGGTCAGGTGGGACGACGGGCCATCGGAGCTGATCTCCTTGCCCAGCCCACGTCGCCGCAGGAACTCCACCAGCGGCTGCCCCATTGCCACCGATAACACAAAAGCCATCGCTGCCAGCATCAGGGCTCGAACCATGTCAGCCCGTCAGTTCCTCGATTACCGTCTCTAGAGCCATCGCCCGCGAGGCCTTGACCAGCAGGTGGGCGCCTTCGCTCAGTGTCTCGCGGATGGCTGCTGCCGCTGCTTCCTTGGAGGCCAGGAAGCGCACATCCTGGTGGCCGGCCGCCTGGGCAGCCTCGCCGATGATCCGTCCTCGCTCACCGACGGTGTAGAGGATGTCGGTGGTTTGGGCTGCACGCTCGCCCACCAGGCAGTGCCCCTCCTCTTCGAAGGTGCCCAGCTCCAGCATGTCGCCTAGAAGGGCCACGTGGCGACCGGGAAGCTCGGCCAGGAGGTCGAGGGCGGCGAGCATTGAGGCGGGGCTGGCATTGTAGGTGTCGTCCAGGATGGTGCTGCCCTGAGGGCCGCTGAGGACTCGCAGGCGCAAGAGGACATCGGCTGTGGCCAGGGCGGCGGCTACCTTCTGAAGGGACAGTCCGTCGGCCAGTCCGACCGTAGCTGCCGCCAGGGCGTTGTAGAGGTTGTGACGACCTGGCAAGGGCGCCGAGACGTCTACAGACTCATCGTCGCAGGTCAGGCGAAAGGAGATGCCCTCCAGGCCGCTGGTGGACAGAACAGTGCCTCGCACGGAGCACTGCGGCGATTCGCCGAAGAGGGCAACGCGAGCGCTGGTGCGCTCGGCCATAGCGGCGACGAGGGGATCGTCTCCGTTGAGGACGGCCCAGCCGTCGACCGGCAGGCTCTCCACCAGCTCCGCCTTCGCCTGGGCGATGGCCTCGAGGGTGCCCAGGCGCTCCAGGTGGACCGGGCCGACGTTGGTGACCACGCCGATCTGGGGGCGGGCCATCTGGCAGAGGAGGCGAATGTCGCCCAGACCGTACATGCCCATCTCCAGCACGACCTGCTCGTGCTCCGGCCGGAGCTGAAGGAGGGTTAGGGGCAGGCCAATCTCCGTGTTGAGGTTGGCCTCGCTCTTGAGCACCTGATAGCCGGAGCTCAAGACGGCGGCTGTCAGCTCTTTGCAGGTGGTCTTGCCCACGCTGCCGGTAATGCCCACCACCTTCACCCTGTACTTGCCGCGCCAGTAGGCAGCCAGGCGCTGGAGGGCGGCAAGGGTGTTGTCAACCTGGAAGAAGCAGACATCGTGGGGCAGGTCGCGCGGCTGCTTCTCGGCGATCACGCCTGCGGCGCCGCGGCTGATGGCGTCGGGGATGAACTCGCGGCCGTGGCGATGCTCGCCTGGTAGGGCTATGAACAGGTCGCCGGGCTGCACCTGACGCGAATCGATGGCTACCCCGCTGAAGGATTGCCTCCCGATGGCTCTGATTACCAGGTTAAGCAGGGGGTCGAGAGCAGCCGTTATGTCTTGGACTGTCAGCATGGCCCGATCTTATCCCTAAGGACCCTCGTGCACTAGGGCATCCGGCGCCGGTGGAACCTTGAGATAGTTCAGGATCGATTGAGCCATGCGGGCAAAGACGGGTGCGCACACCGCTGAGCCCCAGGGCACATCCTTGGGCTCATCGATCTTTATCACCATGGCGAGAACTGGGTCATCACTGGGAACAAAAGCAGCGAAGGTGGCAATGTAGACACCTTCTTTGTAGCCGCCCGGGACGGAGATGGATGCCGTGCCCGTCTTGCCCGCTACTTGATAGCCCGGTACGGAGATGGCGTAGATGGTCGTGATGCCATCTACCACAGCGTCCATCATGCGGGTAAGGGTGTTGGCTGTCTCGGCGGTGATGACCTGGCGCACCTCCTGCGGCTGGAACACCTGGCGGTCATCGCCGCGGCGGATCTCCTGCACGACATAAGGCCGCAGGAGCTTGCCGTCGTTGGCAATGGTCGATATAGCAGTGATGAGCTGCAAGGGCGTGACGTTGACCCCCTGGCCGAAGGAATTGGTGGCCATGTCCACCTCTGACCAGGCGTCTTCGGCGGGGGTGCGCACCTGGCCCGCTGCCTCCCCCGATAGGCCGATGCCGGTGGGCTCGCCGAAGCCGAAGCGGTGAACGTAGTCGTAGAAGCGGTCCGGCCCCAGGAGTTCGCTCAGCCAGACGGCGCCGGTGTTTAGGCTCTTGACCAGGATCTGAGTGGCCGTCTGGGTGCCATGAGCGCCGAAGTCCCAGTTGACGATGGTCCAGCCGGAGACGTGGGCTGCGCCTTCGTCCACGTAGACGCTGTCGGGCGACACAAGGCCACTGTCGAGGGCGGCGGCCATGGTTATCACCTTGAAGACGGAGCCCGGCTCATACAAATCGGTGATGGCCCTATTGCGGTACAGATCCATCTTGCTCTCGTCGCTGAGGTCGAGGTGAGTCAGGTCGAAGGAGGGGCGGCTAGTCATGGCCAGGATGGCCCCGGTACGGGGATCCATGATGATGATGGTGCCGCCGCTAGCCTCGTGCTTCTTGATGGTGGCATCCAGCTCACGCTCGGCCAGGCGCTGCATATAGCGGTCGATGGTAAGGATGATATCTGCCCCTGGCTTGGGCAGTACCTGCTTGCTGTAGCTCGTGCCGATCTTGTTGCCCATGCCGTCGCGCTCGTAGGATAGGGAACCGGCGGCGCCACTCAAGTCACGATCGTAGTCGGCCTCCAAGCCGGTGAGGCCGACATTGTCCCGGCCAATGAAACCGATCAGTGACGCCGCCAGATTCCCTTCTGGGTAGACACGACGACTGGTGCGCACTAGCCTGACGCCCGGCAGGCCCAGGTCTTCCACTCGCAGGCTGGCCTGATAGTCCAGCCCGCGGTCGACCGTGACCTCGCGGGTTATGGACGTGCTCAGGTCTTCGAGAATATCCTGCGGCGGCCGGTCCAGGACATCGGCCAGGGCCTCAGCCTGCTCTTGGGCCTCGGCAGGGTCGTCCCAAACCTGGCTGTCCACCAGGACATCGTAGGCATCGACGCTAGCGGTCAGGGGGTAGCCGTTGTGGTCAAGGATGGCGCCGCGGCGAGGGTTCAAGACCAGGCTGCCCTGGTGTTCGTCCTGGGCCAGTTCCTGGTACTCCTGGTGGCTCACGATCTGGAGGTGAACCAGGCGACCCACCAGGCCAAGGGTGGCTATGAGGAGTAGGACTATCACTACCCCAAGCCGTTTGGAGATGCCGTTGCCTTGTCTTGCCATTATCTACCGTCCGCCAGGCTGCAAAACGTCGGTCCTTGAGTCTCTCTTACTGTCGCTTGAATGTGCCTTCGCTGGCTTTGACTGCGCTTGATCATCTAGAGCTCGGTCAGGGAAAGGGCAGCAGGTCCAAGAGGGACTGCCACCAAGATTTGTCCTCTTTGGCGCTCTCCTCTTTGGGAGGCAGGAAGCGGGCAGGGATAGGCTGGCTCTCTGGGCTGGCCACGTCCACGCTGAGGTAAAGCGTCTGCTCGGGGACCTGCATGTGCAGGCGCTCGCGGGCATCCTTCTCGATGCGGTCCAGGGCCGCCAGGGAGGCGATCTCTGCCTCCAGCTCGTGACTGCGGGCTTCCCAGTCGTTGCGCTGGCGCTCCAGCTGGCGAATGCTGTAATTGATGTTGACGACCTGGCTCTCTTGAAGAAGCGGCAAGAAAGCAGCCAGGCCGACGGCCATCAGGATGATGGTCAGCACCACCGGCATGTCGAGAGGTCGCCCCTTGGCGCGGGGGGCAGGATGCTCATAAGCGATGGCCGTATGCGCTCTTGCCATGCTACTACAGCCGTTCCGCCACCCGCAGGCGGGCGCTGCGGCAGCGGGGGTTGGCCGCCACCTCGGCCGGTGTGGGCCTGATAGCGCCGCGCATCACCAACTTCAGGCTGGCCTTGTGGTCGCAGACGCAGGCCGGCACATCCGGCGGGCAGATGCAGTCGCGCGACTCCTGACGGAAGAAGTTCTTGACGATGGCATCCTCCAGGGAGTGGAAGCTGATGGCGACCAGGCGTCCTCCATAGCCCAGGAGGTCGTGGCTTCCCGCCAGGGCAGCCGACAGGTTCTCCAGCTCTTGATTAACGGCGATGCGCAGGGCCTGAAAGGTGCGGGTAGCAGGATGGAGGCGATGGTAGCCGCGCCCCACCGCCTTCTCCACTGCCTTGGTTAGCTGAGTGGTTGTCTCCAGGGGCCTTTCCTGGACGACGCGGCGGGCAATGCGGCGGCTGTGGAGCTCCTGCCCGTAGCGCCAGAGGAGGTCGGCTAGGGCCTCCTCTGCATAGGTGTTGACGATGTCTGCCGCGGTGAGCGTCTGCTGAGGGCTGAAGCGCATGTCCAGGGGAGCGTCCACTTGGAAGCTGAAGCCGCGCCCCTCGTCGGCCAGTTGCAGGGAGGAGAGGCCCAGGTCGAAGAGGACACCGTGCACAGGGACGAAGCCGTGGCTGCGGCAGATGGTCTGGACGTCCCGGAAGTTCCCCTCCACCAGCAGGACGGCGTCGCCAAAGCGGGCCAGGCGGCTATGGGCCATCTGAATGGCCTTGGGATCGGCATCGATGCCCAGGAGAAGCCCGCCTGGCGAAGCCGCCTCGAAAATGGCCTCGGCGTGGCCGCCGCCGCCGACGGAGCAATCCACGTAGCGGCCGCCGGGCTGGATCGCCAGGGCCTGCAGCACTTCCTCCACCATGACTGGCGTGTGGCTCACTGTCGGCTGGATTGTTGTATTCACCACTCTGCTGCCTGCTACTCGTGTTCCTCTGCCACGGCCTGGCCCATTCCGCCCATCTCCTGGGACCAGCGCTGGGGATTCCATATCTCCAGGCAATCCTCACGGCCGTTGATGATGACACTCCCGTTGAGGTCGCCCCACTGGCGCAAGAATGGCGGGACGACGACTCGCCCTTGGCGGTCAAGGTCGGCGTCAAAGGCACGGGCGTAGCGGGTGCGCCGGAGATGGCGGCCGTGCCGGGTGGTGACCGGCTCGGTGGTGTAGGCCGCGGAGCTAGTTTCAAAGTCGTGGGGGTTGTACACCTCGACACAGCCATCCTCCCCTTGAACCAGGATGACGCCTTCGTTGAACAGGTGGCGATAGCGGGCGGGAATGGCTAGTCGCCCGCGGTCATCCAGGGTGTGCTCGTAGGTGCCCCGAAAGGCCATGCCAGGCCTCCTCACTGGCCTGCCGTCAGGGAGGCTTCCCCCACTGACAACGGCTGTGGTATTATCAATGGGCCAAGAGCGTGAGGGGGGAAGCCCCACAATCCCCCACTTCGTGGGTATCTTACCACCCACTCATTCCTTGTCAAGCAGAACCGAAGGGAATTTGTGGGAATTTCGAATAATTTGTTTGGAGAGATGATCATGTCCTGGCGGGTGGGCATCCTAACGGTCAGCGACAAGGGCTCGCGCGGCGAGCGCGTCGATACCAGCGGCGCGGCCATCCGCGAGATACTGGCCTCCTTGAAGGCGACGGTGGAGAACTATCAAGTGGTGCCCGACGAGAAGGAGGTTGTCGCCTCTCGCCTGCGGGAGTGGGCCGATGAGGCAGGCCTGGACTTGATCATCACCACCGGTGGCACCGGCCTGGGGCCGCGCGACGTAACCCCTGAGGCGACCCTAGCCGTGGTCGAGCGAGTGGTGCCGGGCATGGCCGAGGCTATGCGCCAGGAGGGATTGAAGCACACGCCGATGTCAATGCTCAGCCGGGCCGTGGTTGGCGTGCGCGGTCGTACCCTGATCGTCAACCTGCCGGGCAGGGAGCAGGGGGTGCGTCAGAACCTGGCCTACCTCTTGCCGGTGCTGCCCCATGCCCTGGAGATGTTGGAGGGCGAGGCTGGCGACCACCCGGCCACATGCGAGGGCGAGGATCGGCTGCAGGGATAGCCCACATCATGCGCATCGATATCTTGACCATCTTCCCCGGCATGTTCCGCGGTCCCTTCGAGGAGAGCATCGTCAAGCGGGCGGTGGAGAAGGAGCTCGTCCAGATCTTTTTGCACGACATCCGCGACTACGCCAGCGACAAGCATCGCACGGTGGACGATTACCCCTTCGGCGGCGGGCAGGGTATGTTGATGAAGCCGGAGCCGCTGTTTGCCGCTGTGGAAGACGTTCAGGGGCAGGCGGCGGAGCGGGGGCCAATAGTCTTTCTGACCCCGCAGGGCAGGCTCTTCGATCAGAAGGTGGCGGTGGAACTGGCCAGCCACGATAGGCTCATCCTTATTTGCGGGCATTATGAGGGGGTGGACGCGCGCGTGCACGAGCACCTGGCGACCGACGAGGTCAGCATCGGCGATTACGTGCTCTCGGGCGGCGAGCTGGCGGCTATGGTGGTGGTGGACGCTGTGGTACGCCAGATACCAGGCGTCCTGGGCTCGCCCCTGTCGTCGGCCGACGATTCCTTCGCTGAGGACCTGCTGGAGTATCCCCAGTACACGCGGCCGGCCGACTTCCGGGGGATGGGCGTGCCGGAGGTGCTTCTGTCGGGCAACCACGGCGAGATCGCCCTCTGGCGTCGCCAGCAGAGCCTTCTGCGCACCGCCCGGCGGCGGCCCGACCTGCTAATTCATGCCGATCTGACGAAAGAAGAGAAGCAGTGGCTATTGACCAATCTACCCAAACAGTAGTTCACTAGAGGTTAGTCATGACGGATTTGACATCGTTCGTAGAGTTGAAAGAGCGGCCCGAAATCCAGGCGTTCAACCCTGGCGACAGCGTGCGGGTGAGCGTCAAGGTGGTGGAGGGGGACCGCGAGCGGACGCAGGTGTTCGAGGGCGTGGTCATTCGTGGGCGACGGGCGGGCAGTAGCACCAACTTCACCGTGCGGCGGATCGCCCACGGCGTGGGGGTCGAGCGGACATTCCTTGTTCATTCGCCTCGCCTGGAGAAGGTGGAGGTAACACGGCGAGGTCGGGTGCGCCGGGCCAAGCTGTACTACCTGCGGGGCCTGACGGGCAAGGCTGCCCGCATCAAGGAGGCGGGCAGGCCGACCGCCGAGCGGCGGAAGGCCGGCGCGAAAGAGGAGGAAGAGGCGGAATAGTTTCGCCGGCGAAGGAAAAAACGCGGGGGCTGTGATGACAGCCCCCGTTTTGATCTGCGATCGGGTGGTGACGTATTGGTTTGGGATGGGTTGGCTATGCCCTTTGCGGAACCAATCTCAAATCACTTCAACACACCCCTTCGCCCTCAGGGTGCTGGTGGCGGTCTAGACGCGTTCCACCTTCGGCAACTAGGCTCTTGCGAACCCTCGCGGCTGCGAGTAGGATGGGGGTCGCCAAGTTGCTGGGGCTCCAGCAGCGGGAGAGTATCAAGGAGGGCTATCGGACGTGAGTTCGTTCGCGCCGTCGAAGGCAGCTCAAGAGCGATTCGAGCACCTGGTGGAGCAGAAGCTTGAAGCGCTGTTGACGAAGATCGGCCGACCCTTCCTAAGCCGCCGCCAAGTGAAGGTCACGGCAATGCACAAACCTGATGTGGTTTGGTTCGAGAGCAGGCTCCCGAAACGGCTATTTCCCCAGCTTCGCTGGGGAATACCCGTCGTCGGGTTCGAAATCGAGTCATCGGGTTCGGCGCAGTCGATTAAGGCTGCGATTAACAATCTAGAAGCACTAAAGCCCGCTCTCGGTTGCATCATCATTCCGAAGAAGGTGGCAGAGAGGAAGCGCGCAGAGAGATGGGGTAGTCGCTATGTTGGCTTGACCGTGAAGCAGGCAGTCGAGTGGCTGGCCAGCAAATCGTGGCTGTCAATCGTAGTTCTAACTGACGAACGAATTGATGACTTCACAACGGGGAGAGATGAGGTTCGGGAGAGGGTCGCACTGAACGCTGCAATGCAACAGATCACCAAGGGTTTCGAACGACCAGCGCCATCGTGTGGTACATGATCGCGATGGGCTGCCCATAGTCCTTCCCTTGCGAACCCTGGCGACTGCGAGTAGGATGGGGCCGCCAACCTGGGGAGAGGAGCGAAGCCATGAAACGCCTTGTTTCCGCAGCAGTGTTCGCCGTCCTGGTGCTAGTCGCCTGCAATGGGGGCCAAGCTGAACAGGAGGTCTCAAATCCCACGCCCACGCCAGCAGCGGCGGCCATAACCGCAACGCAGTCGCCCGTAGTGCAGGCCCAATGCCCAGAGCCAACGGCTTGTCCCATTTGCCCTGGGCCTACGGCCTGCCCGTCAGCGCCAGGCTGCCCCGAACCGATCACGTGCCCGACGTGCCCGACGTGTCCTGAGCCTGTGGTGTGCCCTGAGTGCCCCGCCTGCCCGCCCGCCACGTGTCCCCCGGCAGTGACATGTCCAGGAAGTACGCCATGTCCTTCCTGCGATCTACCATCACTTGCGATATGTGAATTGCTGTATCCGTGTCCCTCCACGACCTCGCTTGCTGACTTTCCAGGAAACAATATCTGTCGGCTGCTTAACGAACTCGACCAGTTGCAGTATGTCAACCTGACCACGTCGAACGCCATTGACTGCGGCATTTCTTGGGAGTACGAGCAGGAGTGCGGCCTAGACTACAGTTTCGAGCGGGATGTCGAGGCCGTTGCCGACTTCCTTCGAACGTATCCGTCGGGTTACCTCCGCGTGTGGCAGGTCGAGCATTGTATCGGTTCCTCCTACCGACCATAGCAATCTCTTCTCCCAGTAGTTGCGGGACTCGGGCCACATGAAGGGCTGGCTCCTCATCGAGACCCTGCTCGTCCTGCTGGTGGCTAATGCCGTCGTTTGATTCGCGGTAGCGATGGGACGCGGGGGCTGCGATGACAGCCCCCGTTTTGATCTGCGATCGGGCGGTGATATATTGGCCTGGGATCGGTTGGCTATGCCCTTTGCCGAAGTAGCGGTCAACTCCACTGCGCCCCATCGCCGCACGTTCACCTACTCGCTGCCCAGCGGCCTGGCGGTGGCGGTGGGGCAGGCAGTGTATGTCCCCTTCGGCAACCGCACCCTTCAGGGGGTGGTGCTGGAGGTGACGGACGAGCCCTCCTACCCTGAAACGCGCGATATCATCGCCCTCATGGATTCGCGGCCGCTGCTTCTGCCTCATCACGCCATCCTGGCCCGCTGGATCAGCGACTACTACCTGGCCCCCTTGTTCGACTGCGTGGCCCTTATGCTGCCGCCGGGCTTTCGGCGCAAGCCCCTCACCCTCCTGCGACCGCTGGTCGCGGCCGAGGAGGTGGCTTCGCTGGAGTTGACGCCTCGCCAGCAGGAGGTGTTGGAGCAGGTGGTCGGCCATCGCCAGGTGGAGTTGGAGGAGCTTCGCAAGGAGCTGAAGGGCCGAGGCCTGTCGGCGGCGGTGGCGGAGCTTGTACGCCGCGGGCTTGTGGAGCGGACCTACGAATTGGCGCGACCCAAAGTTAAACCCAAAATGGTGCCCCACGTACGCTTGCTGGTGAAGCCCGCGGAGGCACGAGAGCGAGGCGAGGAGCTGGGCGCGTCGGCCAGAGGGCAGCGGCTGGCGGCTGCCCTGACGGCTCTGGCCGAAGAGGGGCCGCTCATGCCGCTGGCGCAACTGCGCGCCCGCACTCGCATTACCAGCGCGGGCTTGGCGGGGCTGGTGGACAGAGGGCTGGTGGCGCTGGAGGAGGTCGAGGTGGAGCGCGACCCGCTGGCCGCCAGGTCATACCCTCCGCGAGAGCCGCCCGTCCTGACGGTGGCCCAGCAGGCAGCCTACGAAGAGGTCGCCCAGGCGCTGGAGCGTTCGGCACCTGGCGACGGCAGCCCACCCTCGGTCTTCCTCCTGCACGGCGTCACCGGCAGCGGCAAGACGGAGGTCTACCTTCAGGCTCTGGAGAAGGCGGTGGCCCTGGGCAAGCGGGGCATCGTTCTGGTGCCAGAGATATCCCTGACACCACAGACGGTGCGTCGCTTCGCCGAGCGCTTCCCCGGCCGGGTGGCGGTGATGCACAGCGGCCTCTCTCCGGGTGAGCAGTTCGACCAGTGGCGGGGCATCCGCGACGGCCGCTACGCTGTGGTCATCGGGCCGCGCAGCGCTATCTTCCCCCCTCAGCCCGACCTGGGCCTCATCCTCATCGACGAGGAGCATGAGTGGACGTACAAGCAGCAGGACCCGGCGCCTCGCTACCACACCCGCCGCGTGGCCGAGAAGCTGGCGGAGCTCACGGGGGCCGTCTTGGTCCTGGGGAGCGCCACCCCTGACCTGGAGAGCTACTATCGAGCCATTTCCGGCAGCTATCGCCTGCTAGAGCTGAGCGAGCGGGTACAGCCGCTGGCCTCGGGCGATGGGCGCTCCTGCGTTGTGCGACCTCTGCCCGAGGTGGAGGTGGTGGACCTGCGCGAGGAGCTGAAGGCGGGCAATCGCAGCATCTTCAGCCGCTCGCTGGCTCGGGCGCTGGCCGAGGCCCTGGCCGCCGATGAGCAGGTGATCCTTTTCCTGAACCGACGCGGCGCCGCCTCCTTCGTCCAGTGCCGCGACTGCGGCTACATCCCCACCTGCTCTCGTTGCGCCGTCTCCCTTACCTATCATGCCAGCGAGGGGCGGCTCATCTGCCATCACTGCCATCGCGGGCGGCGCCTGCCCGAGCGCTGCCCTCAGTGCGGTAGCCCTCGCATCCGCTTCATGGGCATCGGCACCGAGAAGGTGGAGCAGGAGGCCGCGCGTGCCTTCCCCCAGGCTCGCCTCCTGCGCTGGGATAGCGATGTCACCCGCCATCGGGGCGCCCACGAACGCATCCTGGCGCGCTTCCTGGCCAAAGAGGCGGATATCCTCATCGGCACCCAGATGATCGCCAAGGGGCTGGACATGCCTTCGGTGACGCTGGTGGGAGTGATCTCAGCCGACGTGAGCCTCAACCTGCCCGACTACCGCAGCGGCGAGCGCACCTTTCAGCTCCTGGAGCAGGTGGCCGGGCGGGCCGGTCGGGGGCCCCTGGGCGGGCGGGTGATCATCCAGACCTATACTCCCCACCACTGGGCGATCGAGGCGGCCGCTCGCCACGATTACGCCGCCTTCTTCGAGCACGAGGCGCTCCTGCGGCGGCGCCTGGGCTATCCCCCCTTCGGGCGGCTGGCGCGGCTGATCTTCGCCCACACCAACCCGCTGTACGCTCAGGAGCAGGCCCTTCGCCTGGCCAAGACCTTGCGGTGGGAGAAGGATGTGCAGGGGATTCCCCACCTGGACATCCTGGGCCCCGCTCCTTCCTTCGTGCCCAAGATGCGGGGCCGCCATCGCTGGCAGATCCTCCTGCGCGGCGGCGACCCTGGCGAGCTCCTGAGAGTGATCTCCTTCCCTCAGGGCTGGACAGTAGATGTGGACCCCGTGAGTCTGCTGTGAGGCCGCACTCCGCCGGCGGCACCGTGCCTGCTGGCAGGGGCGACAGTAGGCACGCTATGTCCTAAAATAGTAGCGACTGCTTGAGGGACGGGGGGTCTTGCTTTGGCGGTTCGGCCCATAATGACGCTGGGAGATGCTGTTCTCCGTCAAAAGGCGAAGCGGGTGTCACAGGTAGACGGTTCCATTCAGCGCTTGGTGGAGGACATGATCGACACGATGCGGGACGCCGGCGGGGTCGGCCTGGCGGCGCCTCAGGTGGGCGTGCCCTTGCGGGTGGTGGTCATCAGCATCCCCGAGGGGGAGGTCATTACTCTCATTAACCCCGAGATTGTCAAGCGGTCGGGCGAGCGCAGGTTGACTGAGGGCTGTCTATCGGTGCCCGGCTACTGGGCAGAGGTCACCCGCTCGCTGAGCGTGACCGCCAAGGGGCGCGACCTTCAGGGTCGCCAGGTGCGCATCAAGGCCGAGGACGATCTCCTGGCCCAGGCCCTGGAGCACGAGCTGGATCACATCGACGGAGTCCTTTACATCGACCATCTGGAAAACCTGGACGAGCTAAGAAAGACGGTATCGGAAGAGGAGGAGTCCGCTGAGCTATAGAGCCGGCGGCTTGCTGTTAGAGGTGGAAGCAGATAGCTTAGGGATCGATTCTCAGACCAGGGCCGTCCTCGCGGCGGTTGTTTCTTTTGTGGATTCTGAGAGCCTGGAGGCTTATGTGGTAGGCGGCTTCCTGCGAGACGCTCTGCTTGGCCGAGAAAGCCATGACGTGGACCTGGCGGTGGCTGGCGACCCCTTGTCGCTGGGCCAGCGGCTGGCCGACGTCCTGGCGGGCCACTTCGTCCGCCTGCACGAGGAGCACAAGGCCGCCCGCATCGTCCTCCCCGACGGCGAGGGCATCCGCAGCCTTGACCTCCTGCCACTTCGCCTGGACATAGACGCCGACCTGGCCCAGCGCGATCTCACCATCAACGCCATGGCCGTCCGCGTCGAGGCGTTGGCGGGTGAGCGACAGCCGTCCATCACTGACCCCTGCGGCGGCAGGCGAGACCTGGCTGAACGCATCGTGAGGATGGTGCGGCCGGAGGCCTTCGGCGCTGACCCTCTGCGCCTGCTGCGGGCGGTGCGCCTGTGCGCCGATCTGGGCTTCACTCTCGACCCGCAGACGGCGGTTGTCATGGCTGAAAACGCACTCCTCCTTTCCCAGGCGGCCCCGGAGCGCCAGCGGGACGAGCTGATGCTCATCCTGGCCACGTCGCGGGCGGCTCCAGGCCTGCGTCTGGCCGACGAGATGGGCCTTCTCGCTGTCCTTTTGCCCGAAGTGACCGCCACTAAGGGTGAGGAGCAGCCCAAAGAGCACCATTGGGACGTCTTCGACCACAGCCTGGAGACGGTGGCTTCCCTGGATGTCCTCCTGGGCTCCGAGAAGCCTGGGGATGGGCGCTGGGCTCGCCTGTGGCGCGAGCTATGGGAGCGAATGGAGGAGTTCCCGGCAGTTCGGGAGCATTTCCAGGAAGAGGTCTCGCTGGGACATACTCGCGCGGCGCTTCTCAAGCTGGCCGCTCTCCTGCACGACATCGCCAAGCCCGAGACGAGAACGATCGAGGACAACGGCCGCATGCGCTTCTTCGGCCATGCCCGGGCGGGGGCTTTGATGGCAGCGGCCGCGGCCAGACGCTTGCGCCTCGGCGGTGCCGAGGTGCGTCAGGTGGAGGCGATGGTCAGGGAGCACCTGCGACCGCTTCAGATAGCGCAAGACGGGCCGCCCAGCCGTCGCGCTCTCTACCGCTACTTTCGCGATACGGGCGAGGCCGCCATCGACGTGCTCTTCCTCAGCCTGGCTGACCACCTGGCCACGGTAGGGCCTCGCCTGGATTGGGACGACTGGCGAGCTCACCTGGGCGTGGTGAGCTTCATCCTGGCTCAACGTTTCCAGGAAGAGGTGCTGACGGCGCCGCCTCGGCTGGTTACGGGCCATGACCTGATCGACGCCCTTGGCCTGGCGCCCGGGCCGCTGGTGGGGCGATTGTTGGCGGCAGTGCAGGAGGCTCAAGCGGCAGGCGAGGTGACCACGCGGGAGCAAGCCCTGGCCCTGGCCCGCCAGGAGTTGGAGCGGATGGAGGTTAGACTCTGATGCGCAATCGCGCTCACCTTTTCACTTTTGCTCTCATCGCTATTCTCAGTGCCATTGCCATCGTCATCGTTTGGCCCTCCGACCCTGGGCGCTATCTGCCCGACTTCTTCCCCTGGCCCAAGGGGCACGGCCTGCACGTCGGCGGCTTCGATCGGGAGACGATGCGCCTGGGACTTGACCTCAAGGGAGGCACCTATGTGCTGCTGGAGGCTGACACCAGCCAGGTGCCCAGCGACCAGCGGGACAATGCCATGAAGGGGGTCAAGGACATCATCGAGAGGCGGGTGAACGCTTGGGGGGTGGCCGAGTCGGAGATTCAGCGCGAGGGCGCCAACCGTTTGGCCGTGCAGCTTCCGGGCATTGGACGGCAGGAAGCCCGCGACCTCATCGGCCGCACCGCCGAGCTGGAGTTCAAGGAGCCGCAGCGGGAGAACCAGAGCGACCCGGCCTCGCCGTTCGTCTGCAAGAGCGACGCTGGTGAGTCATTCACTGTGCCTTCAGATGTCGTCGGAACGGGCGACAGCGCCAGGCCGTCCAACCTGGTGCCGGCCAGCGAGGGGCACGGCTGGGGCTGCGTGCCCACCGGCCAGACCGCACCCACGGGCAGCCTTCAGTGGGTGCCAGCGACGGGAATCGGCAACGACGAGAAGGTGAAGGCCCTGACGGGGTCTTTCCTCAAGGCGAACGCCCGCGTGGAGCTAATGACCGCCGAGCCGGTTGTCGCCATCGAGTTCAACTCTGAAGGCGGCAAGCTGTTCGGTGAGATCACCGGCCGCCTGGTAGGCCTGCCTATGGCCATCTTCATGGACGAGGAGATCATCTCGGCGCCCACGATCAGGAGCGTCATCACCGGCGGCAGTGCTGTGATTGAAGGTGTTCCCCTGGAGGAAGGGCGCACCCTGGCCATCCAGCTCAATTCGGGCGCTCTGCCTGTGCCCCTGACGGTGATCCAGGAGTCCACGGTGGATGCCACCCTGGGCGACGACTCGGTGCGCAGGAGCGTGCAGGCGGGCGAGATAGGCATCCTGGCCGTCATCGCCTTCATGATCCTCTACTACCGCCTGCCCGGCGTCCTGGCCAGCACGGCCTTGGTCACCTACACCTCGATCCTTCTGATGATCTTCAAGCTCATACCGGTGACCCTCACCCTGGCAGGGATCGCCGCCTTCGTCCTCTCGGTGGGCATGGCGGTGGACGCCAACATCCTCATCTTCGAACGCATGAAGGAGGAATTGCGGGCAGGCCGTAATCTGGTCGCGGCCCTCGAGGCCGGCTTCAATCGCGCTTGGCCCTCCATCCGTGATAGCAACGTATCCACCTTTATCACCTGCGGTATCCTGTGGTGGTTCGGCGATCAGTTCGGTGCCAACTTGGTGAAAGGCTTCGCTCTCACTCTGGGCATTGGTGTGGCCGTGAGCATGTTCTCGGCTATACTCGTCACTCGCACCTTCTTGCGATTGCTGGTGGGGACGCCGCTGGCCGGGCGCCTGGGGTGGTTCGCTGCCGAGGCGAGGGTGGGGGCGGCTGGTGTTCATGTGTCGACTTCGACCAGTGCCTCGCCCGCCAGGCTTGGGGGCTTCCTGGACTTCGTGCATCGCCGTGGCTGGTACTACCTGCTGTCCCTGGCGATTCTGATTCCGGGTGTTATCTCTCTGCTTGTTCCGCCTGCTCTGAGGCCAGGCATTGAGTTTGCCGCTGGCACCAGCATGACCGTTCGCTTCGAGCAGCCGGTGGCGGCAGAGGACCTGCGGTCGGCGCTGGCCGATATCGGCCATTCCGAGGCGCGTGTGCAGAGCACCAGCGAAGGTGATTTCATCATCCGCATGGGCGAGCTAGCGGGAGTGGCGAACGTCCCGCCGGTGGGCCCGACCATGCCCTCCGAGCGGGAAACGATCGAGACCGCCCTGCAGGACCGCTTTGGTGCATTTACGGTGCGGGACTTCGCCTCCGTGTCGGGGGTCGTTTCGAAGGAGATCGGCCGCAACGCGGCCATAGCTGTGATAGCGGCGGCGGGGGGCATCTTGCTCTACATAAGCTGGGCCTTCCGCCACCTGCCCAAGCCCTGGCGCTACGGCATCGCCGCTGTCATTGCCACCATGCACGACGTGGTGCTTCTGGTGGGACTGTTCTCCATCTTTGGCAAGGTCTTCAACATGGAGATCAACACCATGTTCATCACCGGCCTGCTGACGGTTATTGGCTTCAGCACCCACGACACCATCGTCGTCTTCGACCGCATACGAGAGAACGTGGGCCGCAACCCGGGGGTGGCGTTCCCTGAGATCGTCAATGCCAGCCTGACCGAGACCATCGCCCGCTCTATCAATACCTCGATGACGGTGGTGGTGACCATTGTTGCCCTGCTCCTGCTGGGTGGCGTGACGATCCAGAGCTTCCTGCTGGTGCTGCTCATCGGCGTGATCAGCGGCACGTACAGCTCCATCTTCGTGGCGAGTCAGATTCTGGTGAGCTGGGAGCAGGGGGACGTGCCGCGCATCTTCCAGCGGCTCTTCCCCCGCCTGGCTCCAGCGCCCAGCAGCTAGGGCCGTCTGCTGGCGGTCGATGGGGGTTCGCTTATGCCTGTCGAGTTCATCGGCAAGCCGATCGAGGTGAAGCTGAGCGAGGGCGAGCCGCCTGTTCCGGTGGCCTTCCGTCTCGGCCGCAAGGAATACAAGGTGGCCGATGTCCTCCAGCACTGGGAGGACCATGGTTTCGGGCAGGTCATCCCCAGGCATGCCGAATGGCGCTCGGGCTCCCAACGCGTCTACTATCGGCTGCGCACCACTGAGGGCGAGGTGTACGAAGTCTACGTCGACTGGCTGCCCGCAGGGCGGCAGGGCAGACGCAGGCAGGAGAAGACCAAGTGGTTCGCCTACCGGAAGCTGTAGGCTAGGTCCCGCCGGCCAGCCTCTCTTGTTCTTCGAGCCATCTAGTTGTTCCGATCCTCGCGCGATGCCTGAGGCTCTCGATACTCTGCTGCTTGTGCATATCGGCTTCCGGGTCGCTGGGGTCCTTCAAATCGAGGTACGTGCCGCAAGGGAAGTCGGAGCAGAGACCGCAGTGCTCAAGTCGTTTCTGTTCCCCACAGCACTCCCATATTGGGCACACGTCCCAAGGGATTTCTTCCGATTTTGTCCAGAACACTCTGCCTCTCTCTGCACTGCACCCCTTGCACGTTCCGTCCAAGTAGTTGCAGCCCCCGCAGTAGATTCCACACACGGCTGCTAGATTCGCCTCTGCCATTTCGTTTGCCTCCTACCCATTGTCCGCCTTTCGTCCCAGGACCCGCTCGTCGCCCACGCGGCGGGTGATGCGCTGCTCGTCCAGGTGCTCGAGGAGCGCCTGGGCGTACTTGCGGCTGGTGGCGAACATGTCCCGCACCTGGGCCAGGGTGATAGTGCTCTGGGCCTTCAGGTGGGCCACAATGCGAGCGGTCATTTCCTCATAGGCCTCCCTGGCGAAGGCTATGTTGTCCTCCACCCGCACGATCCGGCCCTCTTCCTCCAGGTAGGCCAGGAGCGCGGGATCGGGCAGGCTATCGGTGGGCGGCGCGTAGGGCTCGGCCCGAAGGGAAGCGAGGAAGGCGTCGGCAGCGGCCTGCTGGGCCGGACTCAGGCTCGGCGCATGTTCGGGCAGCGCCAGGGTGCTCGCCTCCTCCCGAACGTCTCCTCGCCCCACCCAGGTAGCGAGGGCGGCGTCGAAGGCGCGCGGGTCGAGCCCCAGTCGGCTGCGCAGCTCCTCCCTGGCAACGCCGCGGCGCAGCGGGCGCTGGCGGTGGAAGGCGGAGAGGATGTCCTTTGCCCGCGTGGTGAGTTGGGCGAAACCGTGGGCGCTGTAGAGGAGCGAGGCGGGGCCAAGCTCTTGGGCGCCCAGGACAAGGGCACGGCCGTCCTCCACCAGACTGGCAGCCGCCGCCAGCACCTGGTCGGCGGCCAGCTCCGTGTGGCGGGCAAGCTGGCTCGCCTCGCAGGGCTCCAGGCGCGACAGGGCGATCAGCACCATGTCCTCCGGCGAGCCGCGCTCCATCTTCTCCAGCGTTGCCAGGGTGGGCTGATGGAAGCGGCGATGGCGGCGCACGCGGGTGTCCACCACCTTGCCGCCGCCCAGCGTGTCGTTGGGCGAGCGGATGACGAAAAGGTCGCCGGGGGCGACCGCCGCCGGCGCCGCCAGGCGAATCTGGGCCCAGGCCGTCTGGCCGGCGGCCAGCTCATCCTGATCGAGGAGGAGGGCGCGGCCGCTCACCTCGCTGGAGCCGCAGTGGAAGGAGACCTGAAGATTGTGGCGAATCGGTCGCGGCAGGCGGCTCACTGCTCGCAGACGCACATCGATGGCTGTGGTGGGGCGAAGCCATCCGGGAGTGGTGACCACCATGCCCCGTTGCAGATCGCGAGGGGAGATGCCCACCAGGTTCAGGGCCAAGCGGCAGCCGGGCGATGCCTCTTCCAGCTTGCGCTGGTGGGTCTGCATCCCACGGATGCGCGACCTGAGGCCGCCGGGGACAATCTCGACCTCCTGGCCGGCCCTGAAGGAGCCGTCGACGAGGGTGCCGGTAACGACGGTGCCAAAGCCGGCCAGCGTGAAGGCACGGTCGATGGGCAGGCGGGGCCGGCCTAGGTCGCGCTTGGCAGGCATCTGGGCCAGCTCCTTCTCGATGGCGTCTACCACCTCCGTGAGCCCCTCGCCGGTCACAGCAGAGCAGGCCACGATGGGCGAGCCCTCGAGGGTGGTGCCGGCGATGGCCTCGGCGGCCTCGGCTTCCACCAGGGATAGAAGCTCGCTGTCCACCAGGTCCTTCTTGGAGATGGCCACGATGCCTCGGCGCACGTCCAGCAGGTCGAGGATGGCCAAATGCTCGCGGGTCTGGGGCATGGCCCCTTCGTCGGCGGCGATGACGAGCAGGGCGAGGTCGATGCCGCCCACGCCGGCCAGCATGTTCTTGATGAAGCGCTCGTGGCCGGGGACATCGACGATGCTCACCTCCAGGCCGCTGGGGAGCTTGAGCCAGGCGAAGCCCAGGTCGATTGTCATCTCCCGCTCCTTCTCCTCTTGGAGACGGTCGGGGTCGATGCCGGTGAGGGCCTTTACCAGGGCCGACTTACCATGATCGACGTGGCCAGCGGTGCCTATGACGTACATCTGCTCTGCATATTGCGACGGCTGCCAGGATGGATGTGCGGACTGGACGGCTCGTGGCCGATCATAGCATAGGCCAGGAAGGGCCGTTGTTGGTAGGGGGGGGCGTCTGCTACCATTGAAATAGCGAGTCGATTATGCCACGCGTGGGTTGGGTCTATGACCCCTTCTACCTGGAACACGATACGGGCGAGCATCCGGAGAATTCCCGCCGATTGCTCGTCATTCTGGCGCTCTTGGAGGAGTGTGGCCTGCTCCCTTCTCTAATCCCTGTCCCTGCCGTCGATGCCAGCGAGTCGGATCTGGAGCTGGTGCACGACGCAGACATGATCCGCTGGGTGCGCGAGAGGACGCAGGCCGGCCAGCGCTGGCTGGAGGTGGACACGGCGGTCTGCCCCAAGTCGTACGCGGTGGCCCTGCGGGCGGTGGGCGGCTGTCTGCAGGCGGTGGATTCTATCCTAAACGGCAAAATCGACTCGGCCTTCTGCCTCGTGCGGCCGCCCGGCCACCACGCCACCGCCGACCAGCCGATGGGCTTCTGTTTGTTCAACAACGTGGCCATCGCCGCTAGACACGCCCAGGTGCGACAGGGCGTGGAGCGGGTGGCCATCGTCGACTTCGATGTGCACCACGGGAACGGCACGCAAGACACCTTCTACCGCGACCCGTCGGTGCTCTACTTCTCTACTCATCAGTCGCCCTTCTATCCGGGCACCGGGGCCTGGCGTGAGGCGGGTGAGGGCGAGGGCCGTGGCTGTACGGTGCACCTGCCCCTGCCTGCGGGCAGCGGGAATGACCAGTATCGTCAGGTGTTTCAGCGGGTGCTGGTACCCGTGCTGCGTCGCTTTCGGCCTCAGCTCATCCTCGTCTCCGCCGGCTTCGACGCCCACTTCAGCGATCCGCTGGCCAGCATGCGCCTGAGCTGCGCTGGCTACCGGGACCTGACCCTCATCCTGCGCGAGGTGGCAGAGGAGCTGTGCGAAGGACGGCTGATGTTCGTTCTGGAGGGTGGCTACGATGACCAGGCGCTGCCCTGGTCGGTGCGCACCTGCCTTGACGTGCTGTTGGACAACCCCTTCGCGCCCGACCCGCTGGGCTCCCCTCCCCCCCACTGGGGGCCAGACATCGGGCCCCTGCTGGCGGCGGTGAAGGAGCTGCACGGCCTGACCTAATCGGGCAAAAAGCGTACGAAGGCCTCGTTGCCCAGGAGCCGTCCTCGGGTGGTGAGGCGAAGGCAGCCGTCGCCTCGCTCAAGGAGACCCAGGACCTCCAGCTCTTCCATCTGAGGGCCGTACGCCGACATCAGCTCTTGCCCGAAGCGGCGGCGAAACTCCTCCAGGGGAAGCCCCTCTACCAACCGCAGGCCGAGGACAACCGTCTCGGTCATGGCGCGAGCGGCCGTCGTCTGCTCGACGGAGGCGATGTGGCCCAGGCCCGCCAAGAAGGGCGCGAGACCCTCGGCGAGGCGGCCATCGCCCTTCGTGCTTTCCTCCACCAGCGGGATGTAGCGGTGCGGGTCCTTGACGTTGGCGAAGCGGAAGCCACCAAAGCAAGAGTGAGCACCCGCCCCCAATCCGAGATACGGTTCGTTCAGCCAGTAGGCCAGGTTGTGGCGGCACTGGCGACCTGGCAGTGCCCAGTTGGAGATTTCGTAGTGCTGGTAGCCGGCCGCCGCCAGCGCATCCTCGGCCCAGAGGTACATATCGGCGGCCAGATCAGCGTCGGGCGGGGGCAGGCGACCGTGGGCCACAGCGTCGGCCAGGGGGGTGCCTTCCTCCAGCGACAGGGCGTACAGCGACAGGTGGTCGGGCCGCAGGGCGATGGCTTCCCTCACTGTGTGCTGCCAGGCCGTCATTGGCTGGTGGGGCAGGCCGTAGATCAGGTCCAGGTTGACGTTGTCGAAGCCCGCCTGGCGCGCCGTGTGATAGGCCTCGCGGGCCTGCGCTGCCGTGTGGATGCGGCCCAGCGTGGCCAGCTCGTCGTCGTGGAAGCTCTGCACGCCCAGGCTCAGGCGGTTCACCCCCAGCGAGCGCAGCCTCTGAAGGTAGGGGAGATCGACTGTCCCGGGGTTGGCTTCGCAGGAGAACTCGGCGTCGGCGGCCAGGCGAAAGCGCTGGCGAAGGGCGGTCACGATGCGCCCCACCGCTTGCAGCGGCAGGAGGCTGGGCGTGCCGCCGCCGAGGAAGACGGTGGCCACGCTCATGTCCTGGCCGGGCTCCTGCCACAGCCCCATCTCGGCGATGAGAGCGCCCACGTAGGGCTCGATGAGCGACTCCAGCCCAGCGTAGGAGTTGAAGTCGCAGTAGGCGCACTTGGACCGGCAGAAGGGGATGTGGAGGTACAGGCTGACGCTTTCCTCGCTCATGATAGCCATTGGCATCGTAGCACCGCCCCTGAAGGGCGGCAACGTTGACTTTGGTGCGAGGGCCGTGCGAAACTCTGACTGTCAATGAGAACAAGCCTTAAGTCGCATAGCTGCGGCGAACTGCGCGCCGAACACGAAGGCCAGGAGGTGACCCTGGCCGGCTGGGTGCATCGGCGTCGCGACCACGGCAGCCTCATCTTCATCGACCTGCGCGACCACGATGGCATTGCGCAGGTGGTGTTCAACCCCAAGCAGGCCGAGGAGGCCCACACGGTGGCCAGCGATGTGCGCAACGAGTACGTGATACAGGTGAGGGGTAGGGTGGGACGGCGACCGCCAGGCACCGAGAACCGCAACATGGCCACCGGCGAGATCGAGGTGCACGCCCAGAGCGCGACCCTTCTTAGTTCGTCCAAGACGCCGCCCTTCTACATCAACGAGGAGACGGAGGTTGATGACCTGCTTCGCCTGCACTATCGCTACCTGGACCTGCGGCGAGAGCGCATGCACCGAAACATCGTGTTCCGCCACAAGGTGGTGCAGTTCATCCGCAACTTCCTCAGCGAGCGAGGCTTCGTGGAGGTGGAGACGCCCATTCTGATCAAGAGCACGCCCGAGGGCGCCCGCGACTACCTGGTGCCCAGCCGCGTCAACCCGGGCCGCTTCTACGCCCTGCCTCAGTCGCCCCAGCAGCTCAAGCAACTCCTGATGGTGGCCGGCTTCGAGCGCTACTTCCAGATCGCCCACTGTTTCCGCGACGAGGACCTGCGGGCTGACCGCCAGCCGGAGTTCACCCAGCTCGACATCGAGATGAGCTTCATAGACGAAGAGGACATGCTGAAATTGATGGAGGAACTCCACACGGCGATGGTGGAGACGCTTCGGCCCGACCTGCGGCTGAACAAGCCCTTTCCTCGCCTGGCCTACGCCGAGGCGATGCGCCGATTCGGCAGCGACAAGCCGGACCTGCGCTACGGCATGGAGTTGGTGGACGTCTCCGACCTGCTGGCCGAATCGGAGTTCGGCGTCTTCCGTGAGACATTGGCCGCGGGTGGTGTGGTACGGGGCATCTGCGTCCCCGGCGGTGCTGTCTTCAGCCGCCGCCAGATCGACGAGCTTACCGAGTTCGTCAAGACCGTCGGCGGCAAGGGACTCATATCGATCGGCTTGACCGGCGAAGGGCCTGTGGAGGAGCTGACCGCCGACGATTTCCACTCGCCGGTGCATCGCTACTTGCGCCTGGAGGAGGTGCGGGCCATCGCCGCCCGCGCCGGGGCCAGCCGCGGCGACCTGATCATCATTGTGGCCGACCAGGAGGCGCGGGCCAGCCAGGTCCTGGACGGCATGCGGCGGGAGATGGCTCGCCGCCTGAATCTGATCGACGAGGGCTTCCTGGCCTTCTGCTTCATCACCGACTTCCCCCTCGTGGAATGGAACGAGGCGGAGGAGCGCTGGGACGCGGTGCATCACCCGTTCACCTCTCCCAAGGAGGAGGACCTGCCCCTCATGGACAGCGACCCCGGTCGCGTCCGTGCCCGCGCCTACGACCTGGTCTGCAACGGCTGGGAGATAGCCGGCGGCAGCATCCGAATTCATCGCCGCGACGTGCAGGAGAAGATGTTCAGCCTGCTCCGCATCGCGCCCGAGGAGGCCCAGGAGCGCTTTGGCCACATGCTGGAGGCTTTCGAATACGGGGCGCCGCCCCACGGCGGCATTGCCACCGGCCTCGACCGCACGGTGATGCTCCTGGCCGGCGAGCGGGACATTCGGGAGGTGATCGCCTTCCCGAAGACGAAGACCGCCTCCGACCCGCTGTTCGGCGCTCCTTCCACCGTCTCCGAAGCCCAACTGAAGGAGCTGCACATAGCGCTCAGGCCAGAGGCGATTATCTCGAAGGAATCTCCTTGAAAGTGCTCCTGCAGTGTGGCTGTCATGGGCTAGCTTACGTCATAGGTAGGGGAAAGGTTCTCGAGTTGCGATGAGAAACCTGCTTCTGGTTCTGGGTGGCTTGGCTGTCGCTGTGGTCGTGGTCGTCGGCCTGGTGGCGGTGCTGGTTATGAGTGGGGGTGGAGGCGAGGAGGCATCCCAGGGGACGCCGACCGCTCAGGCTACGGGTACGCCGTCCGTCCAGTCCACAGGGACACCTTCCGCAACCGCTGGCGGCGAGCTGCGGCTGCTCGGCAGAGACCCCCTGACCTTCGACCCCGCCTGCGCCAGCGATGTCGATTCCGCCAACTACATCGTGGAGTTGTTCGGTGGCCTGGTGACCATCGACCGCGACCTCAAGATCGTGCCGGACATCGCCGAAAGCTGGGACAAGAGTGACGATGGCACGGTCTACACCTTCCACCTGCGGCGAGGCGTCCTCTTCCACAAGGGGGATCGCCAGGTAGTCGCCGACGACGTCAAGTACTCCTTGGAACGGGCTCTCGACCCCGACACCCAGTCCACGGTGGCCGAGGTCTACCTGGGCGATATCGTGGGTGTTAAGGAGTTTGTCGCCGGCGGCGCCGATGAGGTCACTGGCATCGAGGTGGTGGACAACTACACCCTTCGCATCACGATCGATGCGCCCAAGCCATACTTCCTTGCCAAGCTGACCTACCCCACGGCCTTCGTGGTGGACCGCAATCAGGTCGAGGGCAGCACCTGCCTCAGCGACACCAACTGGCAGCGCCATCCCAACGCCACCGGGCCCTTCAAGCTGAAGCAGTGGGACCTGGGACAGCGCATCGTCCTGGAGCCCAACAAGTCTTATCACCTGGGGCCGCCTCTTCTGGGCCGGGTGGAGTACATTCTGGGCGGCGGCTCCGCCGTCACCATGTACGAGAACGATGAGATCGACGTCACCGGCGTCGGCCTCAACGACATCGAGCGGGTGCGCGATCCGGCCGAGCCTCTCAACAAGGAATTCCAGGAAGCGTCGCGCATGGACATCTGGTACATCGGCTTCAACGTGAACAAGCCGCCCTTCGACGACCCCAAGGTGCGCCAGGCCTTCGCCCACGCCGTCGACAAGGACAAGCTCATCGAGGTGGTGCTGCTGGATGCGGTGGTCGAGGCCGATGGCATCCTGCCGCCGGGTATCCCCGGCTTCAACGAGAACCTCCAGGGCCTGGAGTTTGACCCGGAGCTGGCGCGGAGACTGCTGGCGGAGTCCAAGTACGGCGGGCCGGAGGGACTGCCTGACATCGAGACTGCCTCCTCGGGACGGGGAGCCAGCGTGGGGCCGGTGAGCGAGGCCGTGCTGGCCATGTGGGAGGAGAACCTGGGAGTGAAGGTCTCCGTTCGCCAAACGGAGTTCGCTACCTTCCTCCGCGATCTTCGCGACGGCAAGTTCCAGATGTACGAGCTGGGCTGGGTGGCCGACTATCCTGACCCGGAGAACTTCCTCAAGGTCAACTTCTACAGCGGCAGCCGCAACAACTACACCGGATACGCCGGCCCTGAGCTCGACCGGTTGTTAGAGCAGGCGGACACGGAGACCGATGAGGCGACGCGGCTGTCGTTGTATCAGCAGGCGGAGCAGCTCATCGTCAACGAAGCGCTCTGGATACCCCTGTTTCACGACAAGTTCAGCGTGCTCATCAAGCCCTACGTCAAGGACTATACCCTGCCGCCCTTCGTCATCCCTCGCCTCCGCTACGTCCACATCGAGGAGTAGGCTGCGGCGGCGGGATGTAGAAGGAGATGCAGGGCATTCTCCCCTTTGTGATGCGGCGCCTGGTCTGGGCGCCGTTCGTCCTTCTGGTAGTGTCGCTCGCTACCTTCGCCCTGGGCCGCTTCGGGCCGGGCGACCCGGT
>Ga0315277_10001987_pt1 | contig 28856 bp, 22 predicted proteins | sample YL17G05_15_MG_FD_203695 | JGI IMG/M metagenome (GOLD analysis project Ga0315277, IMG submission 203695) | Sediment microbial communities from Yellowstone Lake, YNP, Wyoming, USA - YL17G05_15 | ecosystem: Environmental > Aquatic > Freshwater > Lake > Sediment | place: USA: Wyoming | collected... | reverse complement strand
AGCCTCGGTGACCAGCTACGGCAACAACCTTACCGTCAACTCCGATGCGACCGGCGGCATCAATACGTTTGCGGTCTCGGGCACTGGAGTTCCGGCCCCCGCAGTCGTTGCTCTGAACCAAAGCACTCTCAACCAGGTTTACGACGGCTCGCCCAGAGTGGTCACCTCCAGCACAACGCCCCCTGGCTTGGCGCTGACGATCACTTACGATGGCAGCACAACGCCGCCGACAGGGGCTGGTCCCTACACCGTCGTTGCTACCGTCAACGATCCAAACTACACAGGCTCTGCGTCCGGGACACTGGCGGTGACGCCGGCTCCGTTGACGGTGACCGCCAACAACGCCAGCCGCACTTACGGTGGCGCCAATCCCGCCTTCAGCGCCACGATCACCGGGTTTGTCAACGGTGAAACGGTGGCGGTGGTGAGCGGAGCGGCCAGTCTGACCACGGCGGCCACGGCCACGAGTCCGGTCGGCCCGAATCCAATTGTGCCAGCGGTCGGGACACTCAGCGCGGCCAATTACACGTTCGCCAATTTCGTGAACGGGACACTGACGGTAACGCCGGCCGCCCTCACAATTCGGGCCAATGACCACAGCAAGACCTACGGACAATCTTTGATTTTTGCCGGAACCGAATCCATTCCCAGCGGCCTTGTCGGCAGCGACACGGTGACGGGCGTGACGCTCACCAGTGCGGGAGCAGGGTCAACCGCCACTGTTGCCGGTTCGCCTTACAGCATCGCTGCCAGCGGTGCGACCGGCGAAGGGTTGGGCAACTACACGATCAGCTACCAACCGGGAACGCTGACGGTGGGTCCGGCGGCGCTCACCATCACGGCCAACAACCGGAGCAAGACTTACGGAGAGGCGGTCAGCTTTGCCGGCACAGAGTTCACGCCGAGCGGATTGCAGAACTCCGAAACGGTGGGTTCGGTGACGCTGGCCAGCAGTGGCGCGGCGGCGACGGCGGCGGTGAGCGGTTCACCTTTTAGCATCGTGCCCAGCGCGGCGACGGGCGGGACATTGAACCCGGCCAACTACACGATCACCTACCAGAACGGGGCACTGACGGTCAACCCGGTGGCACTCACGGTGACAGCCAACAACACAAACCGAGTGTATGGGGCGGCCAATCCGGTGTTTACGGGGACGATTGTCGGGTTGCAGAACAACGACAACATCACGGCCGTCTTCACTTGCAGCGCAGGCGTGAGCAGCCCCGTGGGCATTTACTCCATCGTGCCAAGCCTCGTTGATTCAAGTGGCAAGGTGGGCAACTACTCGACGACCCTCAGCAACGGCCGGCTAGCAATAACTGCTCCTGAGCCGAGAATCACGGGCGGGCGGCTAGACCAGGCGTTCGGCGTGTCTGTCAATTCAACGGCAGTCGGGGCGAATTACGTCCTTGAGTTCAAGAACTCGCTGGCAGATCCCTTCTGGCTCCCTGTCCAATCGCTTCCGGGCAATGGCGGCGCGATCACGTTTACCAACGACACGGGAGGGGCACCAGCCCGGTTCTACCGGATTCGTGTCGAATAGGGAGCGGCAACTGGATTGTTGGCGTTGCTGCTGTGGAAGGCAGGCATCCGCAGTAGCACCAGTCAGTGCCTGCGAACACAAAAGAAACAGAAACGAACAACGGTCTATGAAAAGTCAGATGCTGACGACGCTCGCGTTAATCGGCTTCCTCAGTCTTGCCACACGGGCCCACGGGGAACTATTCACAGTTGTTCTGTGTACCGACACCAACTCTGGATACGCCACCGCAACGAACATTTTGGTCAGTCCAGGCAGCATTTTGGAGTGGGGGGCGGTTAACGGTGTAAATGTGGCGTGGTATTTGCCTGACTCCCCTGGGAGCACAAATTTCACCCGGCGGCTTGGTTACAGTACCACTTGGAATGTTCAAAGCGCCGTTCGGGCGGTGGTTGGACCAGCCCTCGTCGAGATTAGTCTTGGGGGTGGCGCCGATCTCAGCTTCTGCACACTCAAGATCACTAAGCAGGGCGAAACCTTCACGCCCAGCACGGCAGTCGTGATTCCGTCTGACGCCCAAGGGCCGGTGGACATCGTACTTGAGTCGAGCACGAACTTGGTCCAGTGGACGCAAGCCCTGCCAGGCACGTACGGCACTTCTAGCCAGTTGCGCTACTTTCGGGTCCGTGCTGTCCAGAAGTAGTAGACGCGCCCCCGGAGAGGTGTTCCCATGCCCACGCAACGCTAACATCTGGCCGTCATATCTCAGACGTACAAACATGAAATCCCAAGGCACGACATTCATCCTCGCCTGGTTGCTGGGCATTTTTGGCGCTGACCGTTTCTACCTCGGCCAGACCGGACTGGGTATTCTCAAGCTCATCACGCTGGGTGGTTGTGGCATCTGGGCGCTGATTGACATGGTGATCACCGGTTTGGGCAGTCGCACCGACCCGCAAGGAAAGCCCCTGGAGCGCGGCTCCGTGGCCGGCACGCCTGCCAAGTCCCAGTCCGTGGCCTTCGTTCTCTCCTGGCTGCTGGGTTGCTTTGGCGCGGATCGCTTCTACCTGGGCTACACCGGCCTGGGTGTTTTGAAACTGATTACCTTGGGCGGCTGCGGCATTTGGCAGTTGATTGACTTCGCCCTCATTGGCATGTGCAGTATGAAGGATGCCCAGGGCAACTCTCTCAAAGTGGGCTGAACCATGTTCCGGTTGCGGGCGATGTCGGTTATTGGGGGTGTCTTGGTGGCGGTGGCCGGGTTGCGGATGGGCCTCGCGCAATACCTGCCCATCACATGTCCGTTGCGAGGATTGACGGGCATCCCGTGCGCCTCCTGCGGCCTGACCCGGGGGGCGGTTGCCTTGTGTCTTGGACAACTTGCCGCAGCCTCGGCTCACAATCTGGCCGCCATCCCGTTGGCTCTTGCCTTGGCGGCTGTGCTGGTGTTGTTGGCTTGGGAAGCCATTACGCAACGCGCCATTCTCCACCCCGTCCTGACTCGCCGCAAAGGAGTCCTCACTTGGTCTGCGGTCGCGCTCGTGCTTGCGGCCTGGGTCGTCAACCTCCATCGCTATTTTGGATGACGGGAACTCAGATCGCGAACCAGAAGACCAGCAGCAGTCCGACGAACAAGCCATCAATCCCAAAAACACATGAGCGATACACCGCCACAAGTTCCGCCAGGTATTGAAACAGTGGTCCGCCTATCTTCGCTTTCGTTGGCTGCGCCGCTGGCAGCCTTGCTCCTGGCCGGGTGTGTGAGCTTCCAGCGGGAACCACTATTATTCGACGAAGACAGCGTGCTTTCGTTAAACCCGCTCTCCACGGAAGAGTCCTTTCGGTTGAGCAAGCGCGATCTCCCCACTCTGGAAGGCTCGTGGGTTGCCACGAACAGGTATGTGCGGCGCGAGCCGGCAACGGTGCCGCGTCCCACGGGGCCGGTGACCAATGTGTCCCAACTCAGAAACGCGGGTGCGGTGGCCCAGCAAAGCGATCAGAAGCCACAACGGGTCGAGGTCGTCACCACTCTCGTCATTCAGGCCAACACAAATCTGTCCGGCCGCGGTCTCTACGGGGTGACCATCGAAAGCCACAAAGACGGTAAGATGGAAGGCCGCACTGCTTACCTCGGCTGGCTCGTCAAGATCAAGGACTTGTTGTTTTTGAATTTGTTTCCAGACGTGTTGGAGGATTCATCATTCAGCGAGCAGGCGGATCGGCAGCATTATCTCCCGACGCATTGGTTCCTCAAAGTGGAAGCCAAGGGGAAGACTTTGGAAATCGGTCGTATCAACAAGGCCTGGCTGAGCACGCTGTTGGAAAAGCGGCCTCGGTCCCTCGGCCATGCGTCCGGCATTCCGCAGGTCTTGACCGATTCACCGGAAGCCCTGCAGCAGTTTCTCCAGCGGCACGCGCGCAAGCCCGAAGCTTTTACGCTTACGACGTTTCACCGCACCGGAGGCACGTAACCCTCCCTTTCCAGTAAGGGAAGTTCGCGAACCAGAACACGAGCCGCAGGCTGGCGAGGGACACCAGCATGTCGCCTTGGGATGCGCGTGAACAGGCAGGAATCGAGCAGCCGGCCACCAGCACCGCCGGGAAGGCGGATTCAGCTTTCCGCCTTGATGTGGCTCGCCGCAACTTCAACCCACGGGGCGATTCCGCGCGACGGTTGTGGTGGAATCATAATTCAAGCAGGACCCCAGCCAGCGCTCGACTTCCCCAACGGGCATCCCTTTCCGACGCGCGTAATCGGCCACCTGATCGCGGCCGAGCTTGCCAATGGCGAAATACTTCGAGTCGGGATGCGCGAAGTAGAGGCCGCTCACGCTGCTGCCCGGCCACATGGCGCAAGTCTCCGTGAGTTTGATGCCGGTGAGACGCTCGACTTCGAGAAGTTTCCAGAGCGTCCGTTTCTCGGTGTGGTCCGGGCAGGCAGGATAGCCGGCGGCGGGCCGGATGCCGCGAAACTTTTCCTCGATCAAGTCCGCGTGGGTCAGGTCTTCGGTCTCGCCGTAACCCCATTCGCGGCGGACGCGGGCGTGCAGCCACTCGGCAAACGCCTCGGCCAGGCGGTCCGCCAGCGCCTCGGCCATGATGGCGTTGTAGTCGTCGTGGGCTGCCTTGAAACGCTTCACCAGTTCGTCCAGACCGATCCCCGCCGTCACCGCGAAGGCGCCGATGAAGTCGTTCAGTGTTCGGTGTTCGATGTTCGGTGTTCGATGTTTCGGCGCCATGAAGTCCGCCAGACACCAATTCGGGGAACCGTCCTCTTTGATCATCTGCTGGCGCAAGAAATGGAAGCGCGTCAGAACCTGCGAGCGCGAGGCGTCGGGGTACAGCTCGACATCGTCGCCGACCGCGTTGGCGGGGAAGAAGCCATAAACGCCGCGGGCGGTGAGCAGGTTTTCGCGGAGGATGCGGTCCAGGAGTTTCTGGGCGTCGGCAAAAAGCTGGCGGGCTTCCTGTCCGTGCTGCGGGTGATCGAGAATCGCCGGGTAGCGGCCCCGCAACTCCCAAGTGTGGAAGAACGGCGACCAGTCTATGAACGGGACAAGATCGGCCAGGTTGATTGGCGATGGGCGATGGGCGATGGGCGATTCGTCCGAGGACAAAACGCGGATGCCCGTAAACTCCGGCTGGGGCAAGTCGTCGTAGGGAAGCTGCGGCGCGTTGGCGCGGGCTTGTTCGAGCGTGAGGAGCGTTTGCTTGCGTCCGTTGTGGTGAGCACGGGCCTGCTCGTAATCGCCGCGGAGCCGCTGGACGAAGGCGGGCTTCTGCTCGGCGTTCAAGAGCTGGCTGACGACCGGCACGGCGCGGCTGGCGTCGAGGACGTGAACGACGGGTTCGCCGTAGGCCGGGGCGATTTTCACCGCCGTGTGCGCTTTGCTGGTCGTCGCCCCCCCGATCAGCAGCGGTAGCTTAAAGCCTTGGCGCTCCATCTCGCGTGCCACGTGCGCCATCTCGTCGAGCGACGGCGTAATCAGTCCGCTCAGACCGATGATGTCCACGCCGCGTTCGCGGGCGGTCTCCAAAATCTTGTCGCACGGGGTCATGACGCCGAGGTCAATCACCTCGTAGTTGTTGCAGGCCAGCACCACGCCCACGATGTTCTTGCCGATGTCGTGGACGTCGCCTTTCACAGTGGCGAGCAAAACCTTGCCAGCTTTGCGCGGGGCCGCCTGTTTCCCCGCCTCCATGAACGGCTGAAGGTAAGCCACGGCTTTCTTCATCACGCGCGCCGATTTCACGACTTGCGGCAGGAACATTTTCCCGCTGCCGAAGAGATCGCCCACGATGTTCATGCCGGCCATGAGAGGCCCCTCGATGACGGCGAGCGGTTGGCCCAGCTTCTGGCGTGCTTCTTCGGTATCGGCTTCGACGAACTCGTCAATGCCCTTGACCAGTGCGTGCTGCAGGCGCTGCTCGACTGGTTCATTTCGCCAAGCTTGTTCGGCGCGCTCGGGATCGTCCGGGTCGCCTTGCTTCTGCTTGAGGCGCTCGCCGAATTTCACGAGACGCTCCGTGGCGTCAGGCCGGCGGTTGAGCAGCACGTCTTCGACAAGTTCCAGAAGGTCCTTCGGAATCTCCTCATAGACTGCCAACATGCCGGCGTTGACGATGGCCATGTCGAGGCCCGCCTGAATGGCGTGGAAAAGGAACGCGCTGTGCATCGCCTCGCGCACGGCGTTGTTGCCGCGGAAACTGAAGCTCACGTTGCTGAGGCCGCCGCTGACGCGCGCGCCGGGAAGGTGTTGCTTGATCCAGTGCGTGGCACGGATGAAATCCACCGCATAGTTCGCGTGGTCTTCGATGCCCGTGCCAACAGTCAGCACGTTTGGATCGAAGATGATGTCCTCGGCCGGGAAGTCGGCACGCTGTGTGAGGAGGTCATAGCTGCGTTTGCAGACTTCGATCTTCCGCTCGAAGGTGTCCGCTTGGCCGCGCTCGTCGAACGCCATCACCACGACCGCCGCGCCGTAACGGCGGATGAGGTTCGCCTGTTGAAGGAACTTCTCCTCGCCTTCCTTCAGCGAAATCGAGTTCACGATGCCTTTGCCTTGGAGGCAGCGCAAGCCGGCTTCGATGACATCCCACTTCGAGGAGTCCACCATCACCGGCACGCGTGCGATGTCCGGCTCGCTGGCGGCGAGATGCAGGAAGCGTGTCATCGCGCCGACGCCATCCAAGAGCGCCTCGTCCATGCACACATCAATCACCTGCGCGCCGGCTTCGACCTGCTGCTTGGCGATGGCGAGTGCCGGCTCAAACTGGCCTTCGAGAATGAGCTGCTTGAACTTGGGCGAGCCGGCAACGTTGGTGCGCTCGCCGATGTTCAAGAAGTTCATGTTGGACCGGAACGTGAGCGGCTCAAGGCCGCTGAGCTGCATTTGCGGTGTCACTTGCGATGGCACGCGCGGGGGCAGGCCCCGAACTGCTTCGGCAATCGCGCGGATATGCGTGGGCGTCGAGCCACAGCAGCCACCAACGAGATTCAGCCAGCCTTGGCGCGCGAAGTCTGCCAGCACCGCGGCCATGTGCGCGGGTGTGTCGTCGTATTCGCCAAAGGCGTTGGGCAGGCCGGCGTTCGGGTAGCAGCTCACGTAACAGTCGGCGAGGCTGGACAGTTCCTCCACGTAGGGCCGCATTTCGGTGGCGCCCAGGGCGCAATTGATCCCGACTGCGAGCGGCCGCGCATGGCGGATCGAGTTCCAAAACGCCTCCAACGTTTGGCCCGACAACGTGCGGCCCGACGCGTCGGTAATGGTCACAGAAATGATCAGAGGCAGCCGGCGGCCCAGTTCGTCAAGAAGCTTCTCGATGGCAAAGACACAGGCCTTGGCGTTGAGCGTGTCGAAAATGGTCTCGGGCAAAAGCAGGTCCACGCCGCCTGCGACGAGCGCCCGGGCCTGCTCGAAGTAAGCCTCAACCAGATCGCCAAACGTGACCGCGCGGTAAGCGGGGTTGTTGACTTCGGGGGAAATGGACGCCGTGCGGTTGGTCGGGCCGAGTGCACCGGCCACGAAGATCCGGCGCCCGGGATGTGCTGCCTCGAATTCGGCGGCGGCGCGACGGGCGATTTGCGCGGCGGCGCGGTTCATCTCCGCGGCGAACGGTTCCAAACCGTAGTCCGCTTGCGAGATGCGGGTCGCGTTGAAGGTATTTGTTCCGATGATGTCTGCGCCTGCCTCCAAGTGTTGCCGGTGGATGTCTTGAATGATCGCTGGATGCGTCAGGCTGAGAAGGTCATTGTCGCCATTCAAGTCGCAGTTGTGTTCGCGGAACCTCTCGCCGCGGAAATCGGCTTCCGTGAGCTTCAAGGCTTGGATCATCGTCCCGCGGGGTCCATCAAGCACAACGACGCGCTGGCGCAGCAGCGTCTCGAGCGCGCTGGCCGCCGGGATTGACGCCTGTTTTGAATTCACGAGCGCGAAGCTAACTCAACGGGAGAAAGAACTCCAATGTAAAAATCAACGCATCTTGATTCGGCGATATATACCTGGACTGCCCCTCGTTTCAGGAAGCCAGCCCGCTTGACTGCGGTGTTTTTTTGGCTGGAGATCACCTGGCGTTTGGCAAGGATCTTCTTCGCCAAGATTGCGAGTCTGCTTTGGTTTGGGGTGATCCCGTTTTGCAGCCCCGGCTGCTCGCCGCTCCGCAATGGGTCGAGTTGTTCAGGTGTACAGTGGTCGCACCCGGACGCTTCTTGCCAGTGCGACGAAAGCCGCGGGAAAGTGACTTCCCAAAAAATCTTCAAAAACGCGGTTGACATAGAGCGTTGTTTTCCATAGCTTCCCGCCCGGTCGTAAGGCCACAAGAAACACGAAGAATCGTCAGCCCCTTCAGCTTTTTGATTCGGAGAACGAGGGGTGGTGGTTTTTTGTCGTTTTTTGCAATCGGGACTGAAATGAGCGCAGACTGTACGCCCATGTAGCTCAGCCGGCAGAGCGCGTCCTTGGTAAGGACGAGGTCATCAGTTCAATCCTGATCATGGGCTCCAGTGAAGTGTTCGGAGAAACGAAAACGAGAACCAAAACGCAGGAATCGCAATGGCTAAAGAGCAATTTCAACGAACGAAGCCGCACGTGAACGTCGGCACGATCGGTCACATTGACCACGGCAAATCCACCCTGACGGCTGCGATCGTGATGGTGCAGAACCGCAAGGGCATGGCGCAGCTCAAGAGCTACGCGGAAATCACCAAAGGCGGCACCGTGCGCGACGAGAGCAAGACTCTCACCATCGCCGTGTCGCACACGGAATACGAGAGCGAGAAGCGCCATTACGCCCACATTGATTGCCCAGGGCACGCCGACTACATCAAGAACATGATTACGGGCGCGGCTCAGATGGACGGCGCCATCCTTGTCGTGGACGCTTCCGAAGGTCCAATGCCGCAGACGCGGGAGCACATCCTCCTGGCCCGCCAGGTCGGCGTGCCGGCGATCGTGGTTTACCTGAACAAAGTGGATCTCGTGGATGATCCCGAGTTGCTCGATCTGGTGGAGATGGAACTGCGCGACCTGCTCACGAAATATGGCTTCCCCGGCGAGAAGACGCCGATTGTGCGGGGCAGCGCCAAGAGGGCCATGACGGCCGATCCCGAAGCCGAGAAGTCCATCCAAGAGTTGCTCACGGCGGTGGACTCGTTTGTGCCGCTCCCGACGCGGGAAGTGGACAAGCCCTTCCTGATGAGCGTCGAGGACGTGTTCAACATTGAAGGCCGCGGCACCGTGGTGACCGGTCGTGTCGAGCGCGGCATCTTGGAGCGCATGAGCGACGTCGAAATCGTCGGCCTTAGGGAGACACGCAAGACGGTGGCCACGGACATCGAAATGTTCCGCAAGCTGCTGGACAAGGCGACAGCGGGCGACAACGTGGGCGTGCTGTTGCGCGGCACAAAGAAGGACGAAGTCGAGCGCGGCATGGTGCTGGCCAAACCGGGCACCATCACCCCGCACACACACTTCAAGGCGGAAGTGTACGTCCTCTCGAAGGAAGAAGGCGGCCGCCACACGCCGTTCTTCGTCAATTACCGCCCGCAGTTCTACTTCCGGACAACCGATGTGACCGGCGACGTGCGCGACATCAAGTCGCTGACCGGCGACAAGGTCGAAATGGTCATGCCGGGCGACAACGTGTCGGTCGAGGTCAAGGTCATCGTGCCGATCGCGATGGAAAAGGGCCAGCGCTTCGCCATTCGGGAAGGCGGGCGAACCATTGGCGCGGGCCGCGTGACGGAGATCATCGAGTAGGAAGTGGTTTGGAGGATCGGGGTGTGGCCAGCCGCCCGCCCCGTTCCGCCGTGGACGCGAGAACCACCGCTTGCGAGTGATTTAGGGCGGTAGCTCAATTGGTAGAGTAGCGGTCTCCAAAACCGTCGGTTGGGGGTTCGAGTCCCTCCCGCCCTGCCAGCCGTGAACAGTCGGAGAGGTGGCAGAGTGGTCTATTGCGGCGGTCTTGAAAACCGCTTTCCGCGCGAGCGGAACGGGGGTTCGAATCCCTCCCTCTCCGCCAGACAGGAACAACGTGAACTTGGCAATCTTAATTTGGGTCGTGGTCGTGGCCGTCACCTTTGCGATTCTGTGGCGCAAGGGCTACCTGGCACGCTTCGCCACGTACATTCAGCAGACCCGCGAGGAACTCAGGAAATGCACCTGGCCCACGTGGGTTGAACTCAAAGAGTCGACCGTGGTGGTCACCATCTCCATCGCCCTGATCGGATTGTTTACGATTTTGGTGGACCTTGTTTTTGCGTTTCTGGCCCGCCACGTGATGGGTTGAACCATTGACGCTCATGCAAACCCAGTGGTTCGTTATCCATACGCTTTCCGGCCAGGAACAAAAGGTCCGGGAAAGCATCGAGAAGCGCATCAAGACCGAGGAGATGAGCGAGTACATCAAAGAAGTTCTCGTCCCGATGGAAAAGGTCGTCGAGGTGCGCAACCAGAAGAAGAGCGTCTCAATGCGCAAACTTTGGCCCGGCTACGTGTTCATTGACATGGCGCTGCTGGATGAGAACAAGCGCATCATCGAGAAACCTTGGTATTTCATCAAGGAAACGCAGGGCGTGATCGGCTTCATTGGTGGAGACCGGCCCGAACCGACGCCCGCGGAGGAAGTCGAGCAGATCAAGGCGCAGATTTCCGCCTCCGAAGAAACCGAGCGGCCCAAGGTCAGCTTTGAAGTCGGCGAAACCGTGAAGATCAACAACGGACCGTTCCTGAACTTCAGCGGCGTGATCGAGGAAATCGAGCCCGAGCGCGGCAAACTCAAGGTCACCGTCAACATTTTCGGCCGCAACACTCCGGTCGAACTTGAGTATTGGCAGGTGGAGAAAGGCTGAGTTCGTTGAACCGTTGAAGCGTTGAATCGTTGAACCGGTTTGGCGCGCGCGGCAGAGCAGATTCAACGATTCAACGATTTAACGATTCAACGATTTAACGAGTATGGCGAAGAAAGTCACAGCACTCATCAAGTTGCAGATCCCGGCCGGACAGGCCAACCCCGCGCCGCCCGTCGGCCCAGCGCTCGGCCAGCACGGCGTCAACATCATGGGCTTCTGCAAGGAGTTCAACGCGGCCACGAAGGACCAGGCCGGCATGTTGATCCCCGTGGTCATCACCGTTTTTCAGGACAAATCCTTCAAATTCATCACCAAGTCGCCGCCCGCCTCCGCGCTGCTCAAGAAAGCCGCCGGCATCACCGCCGGCTCGAAGGAGCCGAACAAGGAAAAGGTCGGCAAGGTCACGAAGAAGCAGGTGCTGGACATCGTGAAGCTCAAGCTGAAGGACCTGAATGCGACCTCGGAGGAGGCCGCATCACGAATCATCGCCGGCACCGCCCGCAGCATGGGCATCGAAGTCATCGATTAACACACAACCGCGGGAGAGTCCCGGCGCCGTCGGGGTTCGCTGATACCGCACCAACACAAATGCCAAGCAAACGATTCAAAAAAGCCCTCGCCCAGGTGGACGCGACCAAGAGCTATCCGCTCAAGGCCGCCGTCGAAATCCTAGCCAAGTTCCCGAAGGCCAAGTTCAACGAGACCATTGACCTTGCCTTCCGGCTCGGCGTGGACCCGAAGCAATCCGACCAGATGGTGCGCGGTACCGTTCCGTTGCCGCACGGAAGCGGCAAGGTCGTGCGCGTCCTCGTCTTTGCGAAAGCCGGCGCCGCCGCCGATGCCGCCAAAGCCGCCGGCGCGGAATACGTCGGCTTCGACGACATGATCAAGAAATGCCAGGACGGCTGGTCGGATTTTGACGTGGCGGTCGCCACGCCGGAAGCCATGGCGGAAGTGCGCAAGCTCGGCAAGGTCCTCGGCCCGCGCGGCCTCATGCCGAATCCGAAGACCGGCACCGTGACCGACGACACCGCCAAGGCCGTCAAGGAAGTCAAAGCCGGCCGCGTCGAGTACAAGATTGACAAGGCGGGGAACATTCACGTGCCCGTGGGCAAGGCCTCCTTTCCGCCGGTCCAGATCGAGGAAAACGCCCGCGCCGTCATGGAAGCGGTCAACAGGGCTCGCCCGAACAGCGTGCGCGGCCAGTACATCCAGAGTTGCACGCTGTCCGCCACGATGAGTCCGCCCGTGCGGATTGATCTGAAGGAATTCGCCGCCGCGGCCTAAGGAAGCAGCCGACCACGAGTCTAACAGTTATGCGCCCAGAAAAGAAACTTTTGACCCAGGAATACGTGCAGCGCCTCAACGCGTCGCCGTTCTTCATCGTGGTGAACTACACCGGACTGAAAGTCGGACCGCTGACCGAGCTGCGCAAGCGGCTCAACAAGGCCGGCGCCGAGCTGCACGTCGTCAAGAACTCCGTGTTCACCCTCGCGGCCAAGGAAGCCAGCATCGGTGACCTCAACGGCTCGCTTGCTGGAATGCTCGCGGTGGTCACCGGCCAGAACGACATCTCTGCTGCCGCCAAGGTCGTGAAGACCTTCGCGTCCGAATTCGAGAAGCCGAAGATTCAGTTCGGCTTCCTCGGCAACCAGCGCCTCACGCAGGAGCAGGTGACAGCGCTTGCGGACCTTCCGTCACTGGAAGTTCTGCGCGCCAAACTGCTCGGCGTGTTGCAGGCGCCAGCCACCAAGCTGGTCGTCCTGCTCAACACGCCCGCATCGCAACTCGCCCGCGTCATCAAGGCGAAGAGCGAGAAGGCTGAACAACCCGCCGCCCCGGCGGTCTAACCCCTTTCCCCGCAGCCGATGGTCGGCGGCGGGGAGTTGAGAAGAACAAAGTAAATCGTCGGTTCGCAGGCCGTGAACGTAATTCACTCGTGGCCGCGGGTGACGACGAGACGAAAGGTAACATGGCAGACATCGCAAACCTCGTGGAAGAACTGAGCAAGTTGACGGTCCTTGAAGCCGCCGACTTGGTGAAGAAACTGGAAGAGAAGTGGGGCGTCACCGCCGCCGCGCCCGTGGCCGTCGCCGCTGCGCCCGGTGCGGGCGGAGCCGCGGCCGCACCCGCCGCGGAAGCCAAGACGAACTTCGACGTTGTGCTGGCCTCGCTGCCGGCGGACAAGAAGATCGCCGTCATCAAGGCCGTGCGCGAAGTCAAGGCCGGCCTGGGTCTGGCGGAAGCCAAGGCGCTGGTGGAAGGCGCGCCCAAGACGGTGCTCGAAGGCGCCGCCAAGGCCGAAGCCGAAGCCGCCAAGAAGAAGCTCGAAGAAGCCGGCGCCAAGGTCGAACTCAAGTAGCGGAGTTTTCGGGCGAACCCCGGGGCGGTGCCAAGCCGGCGCCGCCTCGGGTTCGCCGTCAAAAGAAACACGAATCGCCAAGCCACGAAGCAAGCATCGAAACCGAGTGGCGGCGGTTCGGCAGAGGGCAGGCTGTCCCGCAGGTCGGGATTGCTTGCCTCAAGTCATCTAGCGGAAAAAAGCGGTTCCGTAGTGCGGAACCAACTGAGTAAAGGTCCAAATGTCATCGCGAGCCACCGAGCGCATCAACTTCGGCAAGATTGAAGAAATCATCGCGCCGCCGAACCTGATCGAATTGCAAACCGATTCGTACCGGGAGTTTCTGCAGGCGGATGTCCCGGCTTCCAAGCGGAAGAACCTGGGTCTCCAGGCTGTGTTCACCGAAGTCTTCCCCATCGAAAGTTACGACGGGAAATGCGTGTTGGATTTCCATTCCTACGAAATCGGCGAGCCGAAGCTCGACTGGCTGGAAGCGCTGCGTGAGGGCCTGACCTACGGTGCGCCGCTTTACGTCACGTTCCTCCTCAAAGAGGAAACCAAGAGCGCCAAGGAAGAGAAAGTTTTCATGGGCGAACTGCCGCTCATGACGCCGCAAGGCTCGTTCGTCATCAACGGCGCCGAGCGCGTCATCGTCAGCCAGTTGCACCGGTCGCCCGGCCTGGCCTTCGAGGCCACCCAGCATCCGAACGGCAAAATTCTGCATTCCTTCCGGATCATTCCGGATCGCGGCTCGTGGTACGAAGCCCAGTTCGACACGAACGACATGCTCTACGTTTACCTCGACCGTAAAAAGCGCCGCCGGAAGTTTCTCACGACGACGTTCTTCCGCGCCATTGCCTTTCTCGAAAACGAAACAAAAGGCAAGGAAGACAAGACCCGCGGCGGGGATGAGGAAATCATCAAGCTTTTTTACGACATCGAGGAACTGTCCATCAAGGACGCCGAGAAGCTCGACGACCTGGCAAACAAGGTTTTGACCGAGGACGCGACGGACAAGGAAAAGGGTCTGGTTGTCGCCCGCGCCTTCGAGCCGCTCTCCAAGGCGGTCGTCAAGCAAATTGCCGAACTCGGCGTCACGAAAATCAAAGTCGTGGACACGTCCGTGGACGACGCCATCGTCATCAAGTGCCTCAAAAAGGACCCAGCCAAGAACGAGGACGAAGCGCTCAAGGACATTTACCGCCGCCTGCGTCCGGGCGACCCGCCCACGCCGGCCAACGCCCGCGCGCTCATCAAGCGCCTGTTCTTTGATCCGAAGCGCTACGATCTCGGCCGCGTCGGCCGTTACAAGATCAACCAGAAACTCGGCCTGAAAGCCAGCGACTCGCGCATCCTGACCAAGGAAGACCTGGTCGCCGCCACGAAGTATTTGCTCCGCCTCAAGAAGGGCGAGGGTTCGCTGGACGACATTGACCATCTCGGTAGCCGCCGTGTCCGCACGGTGGGCGAACTGCTCGCCAACCAGTGCCGCGTGGGTCTCGCGCGCACCGAGCGCCTCGTTAAGGAGCGCATGACGCTCTTCGATCAGACCGTCGAGCAGATGACGCCGCAGAAGCTCATCAACCCAAAAGCGCTGTCCGCGGTCATCCGTGATTTCTTTGGCCGCAGCCAGCTCAGCCAGTTCATGGACCAGATCAATCCGCTGGCCGAACTGACTCACAAGCGCCGCCTCTCGGCACTCGGCCCGGGGGGCCTGAGCCGCGACCGCGCGGGCTTCGAGGTCCGCGACGTGCATCCCTCGCACTACGGCCGCATCTGTCCGATCGAGACGCCGGAAGGCCCGAACATCGGCCTCATCGCGTCGCTGGCGACGTTCTCGCGCGTCAACAATTTCGGCTTCCTGGAAACGCCTTACCGCAAAGTCGAAAAGGGCCGCGTCACCGACAGAATCGAGTACCTCACCGCCGACCGCGAGGAAGGGTTCATCATCGCGCAGGCCAACTCGCCGGTTAACGACAAGGGCCATTTCACGACCGACCGTGTGGTCTGCCGCGCGCGGACCGACTTCATTGACGTCGAGCCGGTGCGTGTGGACTACATGGACGTGTCGCCCAAGCAACTGGTGTCCGTGGCTGCCAGCCTGATTCCGTTCCTGGAGCACGACGACGCGAACCGCGCGTTGATGGGCTCAAACATGCAACGCCAGGCGGTGCCGCTCCTCGTGACCGAGGCGCCGCTGGTGGCGACAGGCCTCGAGGAACGCGTCGCGCGCGACTCCTGCGCCGTCATCCTGGCGGCGGAGTCCGGCAAGGTCGCCTCGGTGACCGGCAGCCAGATCATCATCACCGAAGATGGCAAGTTGCCGGAGACCAAACGCAAAATCCGCCACGAGCCGGACAAAGGCATTTACGTTTACCAGGTGCGCAAGTTCATGCGCTCGAACGCGGCCACGTGCATCAACCAGAAGATTCTCGTCCGCAAGGGCGATCACGTGAAAAAGGGCCAGGCCATCGCCGACGGCCCGTGCACCGCGGGCGGCGAACTCGCCCTCGGCCGCAATGTGCTCGTCGCGTTCATGCCCTGGAACGGATACAACTTCGAGGACGCCATCCTCATCAGCGACCGCATCGTCAAGGACGACGTGTTCACCTCGATCCACATTGACGAGTTCGAGGTCAGCGCCCGGGACACGAAGCTCGGCCCCGAGGAAATCACGCGCGACATTCCCAACCTGGGCGACGAAGCGCTCAAGAATCTTGGCCCGGACGGCGTCATCCGCGTCGGCGCCGAGGTCAAGCCCGGCGACATCCTCGTCGGCAAGATCACGCCGAAGTCGGAAACGGAACTCGCACCCGAGGAGCGGCTGTTGCGCGCGATCTTCGGCGAGAAAGCCGCGGACGTGAAGGACACCTCGCTCAAGGTGCCCTCCGGCACTTACGGCATCATCATGGACGTGAAGGTCTCCTCCAAGAAGGACACCGAGAAGGAACTGAAGGTGTCCGACGAGAAACGCCACGCCAAGCAAATCGAGGAAGAACACAAGAAGAAGACGGACGAGCTGCGCGACCAGTTGACCGAGGCGCTCAGCAACATCCTCCTCGGCGAAAAAATACCGCTCGACGTGGTGAACAGCGAGACCGGCGAGATCATCATCCCGGCCAATCGCAAGATCACCAAGACGCTGTTGCGCAAGCTCGCCACGGTGTACGATCGCATCGAGATTGATCCCTCGCCCATTCGCAACAAGATCAACGAAATCATCGGCTCGTTTAAGAAGAAGTTCGACGACCTGCAGATGCAGTACGACGAGGAAGTCGAACGCATGGAGTCCGGTGAAGGTGTGGAAACGGGCGTCATCAAGTCGGTGAAGGTTTACATCGCCTCGAAGCGCAAGCTTTCGGTGGGCGACAAGATGGCGGGCCGCCACGGCAACAAGGGTGTCGTCGCCAAAATCGTGCCCAGTGAAGACATGCCGTTCCTCGCGGACGGCACTTCGGTGGACGTGGTGTTGAACCCGCTGGGCGTGCCCTCGCGCATGAACGTGGGGCAGGTGCTGGAAACGCACCTCGGCTGGGCCGCAAAGCTCCTGGGGTTGCGCTTCGCCACGCCCGTGTTCGACGGCATCAAGGAAAAGGACATCCGCGACTACATCAAGCAGGCCGGCGACAAGCAGAAGGAAGCCGGCGAGCAAGCCCTGCTACCCGAGCACGCCAAGACGATCGTGTTCGACGGCCGCACCGGCGATCCGTTCGACCAGGAAGTGGTCATCGGGTACATCTACATGATGAAGCTCGGCCACTTGGTCGCGGACAAGATTCACGCCCGCGCCGTCGGGCCGTATTCGCTCGTGACCCAGCAACCGCTGGGCGGCAAGGCGCAGTACGGCGGACAGCGCTTCGGCGAAATGGAAGTGTGGGCCATGGAAGCCTACGGCGCCGCGTACGCGTTGCAGGAACTGCTCACCGTGAAGTCCGACGACGTGCAGGGCCGCACGCGCGTGTACGAGAGCATTGTCAAGGGTGACAACAGCCTCGAAGCGGGCATCCCCGAGTCTTTCAACGTGCTCGTCAAGGAAATGCAATCCCTGGGCCTCGACGTCCGCGTCGGGTACACGAACCCGATTGGTCAACCGTCCGAAGCGGCCACGGCGTTGAGCGCCATGTAGCCGTCGAAAACTTCTGCGCGAGACAAATCGCCGAAACCGACAATTCTATGATCAGCACCAAAGAAAGCGCACGTGAACTGCTGGGCCTGGACAAGGTCAATCAGGTGGATCATGTCGCGATCACCGTCGCGTCGCCCGACGCCATCCGTTCCTGGAGCAAAGGCGAAGTCAAGAACCCGGAAACGATCAACTACCGCACGTTCAAGCCCGAGAAAGGCGGCTTGTTCTGCGAGCGCATCTTCGGTCCTGTCAAGGACTGGGAATGCTCGTGCGGCAAGTACAAGCGGATCAAACACCGCGGCGTGGTCTGCGACCGTTGCGGCGTCGAGGTGACGCTCGCCCGCGTGCGCCGCGAGCGCATGGGGCACATCGAGCTGGCCGTCCCCACCTGCCACATCTGGTTCTTCAAGTGCATGCCCTCGCGCATCGGCCTCGTGCTGGATGTCACGGCGCGCAACCTCGAACGAGTTTTCTATTACGAGGATTACCTGGTGATTGACCCGGGCAAGACGCCGCTCAAGCTGCACCAGTTGCTCAGCGAGCACGAATGCCGCGAAGCCCGGGAGACTTACGGCGCGGACGCATTCCTCGCCAAGATGGGCGCGGAAGCCGTGCGCGAAGCGCTGGGCCGCGTGGACCTGGTCAAGCAGATTGATCAGTTGCAGGAAGCGATGGGCGAGACGAAGAGCAAACAGATCCGCAAAAAGCTCGCCAAGCGCATCAAGCTCCTCCAGTCCTTTGTGGCCTCAAAGGTGAAGCCCGAGTGGATGATTCTCACGGTGCTGCCGGTCATTCCGCCGGACTTGCGCCCGCTGGTGCCGCTCGAAGGCGGGCGCTTCGCCACCTCGGACCTCAACGACCTTTACCGGCGCGTCATCAACCGCAACAACCGGTTGAAGAACCTGCTCTCGCTCAAGACGCCGGAAGTCATCATCCGCAACGAAAAGCGCATGTTGCAGGAAGCGGTGGACGCGCTGTTCGACAACGGCCGCCATGGCCGCGCCGTCACCGGCGCCGGCAACCGCGCGCTGAAATCTTTGAGCGATATGCTCAAAGGCAAATCAGGCCGCTTCCGTCAAAACCTGCTCGGCAAGCGCGTGGATTATTCGGGCCGCTCGGTGATCGTCATCGGCCCGGAGTTGAAGCTCAACCAGTGCGGGTTGCCCAAGAAGATGGCGCTTGTGCTCTTCGAGCCGTTCATCATCCGCCGGCTCAAGGAGCTTGGCTACGTCCACACGGTGCGCTCGGCCAAGAAACTTATCGAGCGCCAGACGAAGGAAGTCTGGGACATTCTCGAAGAAGTGACGAAGGGCCATCCGGTGTTGCTCAACCGCGCGCCGACGCTGCACCGCCTTTCGATCCAGGCGTTCGAACCGGTGCTCATCGAGGGCGAGGCCATCCGCATTCACCCGCTGGTTTGCACCGCCTACAACGCCGACTTCGACGGTGACCAGATGGCCGTGCACGTGCCGCTTTCGGTCGAGGCCCAGATGGAGGCCCGCCTGCTTATGATGGCGTCGCTCAACATCTTCAGCCCGTCCAGCGGCCGGCCGATCATCACGCCCACGCAGGACATCACGCTGGGCTGTTACTACCTCACTGCCGAACCGCGTTTCCCAAAGAAGGAAGGCCAGCGGCTCATGATGTTTGGCTCGAAGAGCGAAGTCATCTTCGCGCACGTGGAGGGCGACCTTCGCACGCACGACCGGCTGCTGCTCGCCAACCCGGACTTCGGCAAGAAGACCGTTTACGGCAGCGCCGACAAGAAGGTCATCGAAACCACCGTGGGCCGCGTCATCTTCAGCGAAATCTGGCCCGAGGAACTTGGTTTCTTCAACAAAGTTGCCGGCAAGTCACAGCTCGGCGATCTGATTTGGAACTGCTACAAGCACTGTGGCCACGACAAAACCGTCGCGATGCTCGACAAGCTCAAGGAACTGGGCTTCCGCGAGGCCACCAAGGCCGGCGTCTCCATCGGCATTGACGACATGGTCATTCCGAAGGAGAAGAGCCAGGAAATTGACGCCGCCCAGCGCCAGATTCGCGACGTGGAGAAGCAGCACCGCAAGGGCGTCATCACCTCCGGCGAGCGCTACAACAAGATCGTGGACATCTGGACGCACGCGACCGACCAGATTGCCGCGGCGCTGATGAAGACGCTCGAGACGAACGCCGGCCGGCGCGAGTACAACCCGGTCTGGTTGATGATGGACTCCGGCGCGCGCGGCAACCGCCAGCAGGTGCGCCAGCTCGCCGGCGTCCGCGGCCTCATGGCCAAGCCCAGCGGCGACATTATCGAGAAACCAATTCTCTCAAACTTCCGCGAGGGCCTCACGGTGCTCGAATACTTCATCTCCACCCATGGCGCCCGCAAGGGTCTGGCCGACACCGCGCTCAAGACCGCTGACTCCGGTTACATGACGCGCAAGCTCGTGGACGTGTCCCAGGACGTGATCATCCGGCAGGAGGATTGCGGCACCAGCAACGGCATCTGGGTGCAGGCCATTTATGAGGGCGAAGACGAAGTTGTCCGCCTCAGCGAACGCCTCGTGGGCCGCGTGTCGTGCGAGGACATTCCCAATCCATCCAAGCCGAAAGAATTGCTCGTCCGCGCGAGCCAGGAGATTGACGAGGTGCGCGCGAAGCAGGTTGACGCCGCCGGTGTCGAGCGAGTCAAGATTCGCTCGGTGCTGACCTGCGAAAGCAAGCACGGCATTTGCAAGCACTGCTATGGCCGCAACCTCGCCAGCGGTCGTCTGGTCGAGTTGGGCGAAGCCGTAGGTATCATCGCCGCGCAGTCCATCGGTGAGCCGGGGACGCAGCTTACGATGCGGACCTTCCACATCGGCGGCACAGCGTCACAGGTCTTCAAGGTACCGCAAATCAAGGCCAAGTACGACGGCAAGATCCGCTACAACGACCTCCGCCTCGTCGCGCTCGAGGACGGCAACCACATCGTCCTGAACAAGAACGGTTCGGTTTCCATCCTCGGCGAGGACGGTCGCGAATTGGAGAACCACGTCGTGGTCATTGGCGCGGTCATCTCGGCTGCCGACGGTGCACACGTAAAGAAGGGCGAAACCTTCGTCCAGTGGGACCCGTACAACGTCCCGATTCTTTCGGAGAAGGCCGGGCGCGTGAAGTTCCACGACATCATCGAAGGCGTGACAATGAAGCAGGAAGTGGACGAGACGACGCAGCAGGAAGCCATGGTCGTCATCGAGCACAAGGAAGACCTGCACCCGCAGATCAGCATCACCGACGACAAACATGAAGTCATCGCGACCTACGCCATTCCTTCCGGCGCGCACATCGTGGTGCAGGAGGACGATCGCATCGTGGCGGGTTCGTTGCTCGCCAAGACGCCGCGCCGCCAGGCCAAGACCAAGGACATCACCGGTGGTCTGCCGCGCGTCGCCGAGTTGTTCGAGGCGCGCCGGCCCAAGGACGCGTCGGAAATCTCGAAGATTGACGGCATCGTGGACTTCGGAGCGAGCGTGCGCGGCAAACGCTGCATTGTCATCAAGGACGCGCAAACCCAGTTGGAGGAGGAGCACCTCATCCCGATTGGCAAACATGTCATCGTTTTCAAAGGCGACTTCGTGAAGAAGGGCCAGCAGTTGACCGAAGGCCCGATGGACCCGCACGAAATCCTCGACGTCTGCGGCCCGCAGGAATTGCAGGAGCACCTTGTCAACGAAGTGCAGGAAGTCTATCGCCTCCAGGGCGTGACCATCAACGACAAACACATCGAAATCATCGTCCGCCAGATGCTGCGGAAGATCCGCATCACCGAACCGGGCGACACGCAGTACCTCTGGGGCGAGCAGATTGACAAGCTGGAGTTCGAAGCCGAGAACGAGCGCGTGGACAAGATGGGCGGCAAGCCCGCGGAAGCGCAGCCGGTGTTGCTGGGCATCACCAAGGCTTCGCTTGAAACGGAAAGCTTCCTCAGCGCCGCCTCCTTCCAGGACACCACCCGCGTGCTGACCGAAGCCGCCACGCGGGCCAAGGTGGATTACCTGCGCGGGTTCAAGGAAAACGTCATCATGGGGCACATCATTCCGGCGGGCACCGGGTTCGATTTGCACCGCAAGACGCGCATCAAGCCGCTCGTCGAGATTGTGGAAGAAGAATCCGAACCGGTTGAGGCGTTGATTGCCGAGGAGACACCCGCCGAGGAGGAAGCCGACTAGCCGCCAAATACTAGTTGCAACCAGGATGTCCTCTGATAACATCCGCACTCCCATTCTCCCGGCCGGGAGAATGGGGCAGAAGGTCGAAGCAAGATGCCGACAATTAACCAATTGGTCCGCAAGGGCCGCAATAAAATCAAGTACAAGTCCAAGTCGCCCGCCTTGGAAGGCTCTCCGTTTCGTCGCGGCGTGTGCATCCAGGTCATGACCCGCACGCCCAAGAAGCCCAACTCGGCCATGCGCAAGGTCGCCAAGGTCCGGTTGACCAACGGTTACGAGGTCATTGCCTACATTCCCGACGAAGGGCACAACCTCCAGGAGCACTCGATCGTCATGGTCCGCGGCGGGCGCGTGAAGGACTTGCCCGGCGTCCGCTACCACATTGTGCGCGGCCGGCTTGATGCGGCCGGGGTGGAGAAACGGCGCGTCAGCCGCTCCAAGTACGGCGTGAAGCGGCCCAAGGAAGGCGCCAAGCCCGCGGCTGCCGCTGCGCCTGCCGCGGCACCTGCTGCCTGACCGGGCTTTGACGATTTAACGATCCAACGATTCCACGATTCCATGTCCCGACGCCGTCAAGCAGTCAAGCGCCCGATCGCGCGCGACCCGAAGTACGATAGTCCGCTGGTCACGCGCCTCGTCAACACCGTCATGCTCTGCGGTAAGAAGAGCGTGGCCCAGCGCATCGTGTATGGCGCGTTCGATCAGATCGCCGAAAAGAACGCCGGCGCGAACCCGCTCGACATTTTGCAGCGCGCAGTGGACAACGCCAAGCCGCGCATCGAGACCAAGGCCCGCCGCGTGGGCGGCGCCACCTACCAGGTACCGCTTGAAGTCACCACTGACCGTCAGCAATCGCTGGCGCTCCGGTGGATTGTGGATTTCGCGGATGGCCGCAAGGGTCAGCCCATGAAGCAGGCGCTGGCCGCCGAAATCATGGAAGCCTACCAAGGACAGGGAAACGCCATCCGCAAACGCGATGAAGTGCACAAGATGGCCCAGGCCAACAAGGCATTCGCCCACTTCCGCTGGTAAAAACAATTTTCGCCACGCCCCGATGGCCGACCGTAGCACGGGGCGTTTTTTGTCGCCTGAATGGAGCAATCGTCAGTGAGTGATAACAAACAATCGGTGAATTCGCGGCAACGCCCGTATCCGATGGAGCGCACGCGCAACATCGGCATTGCGGCGCATATTGACGCGGGGAAGACCACGACCACCGAGCGCATCCTGTTCTACACCGGCCTCATTCACAAGATGGGCGACGTGGACGACGGCAACACGGTCACCGATTGGATGGAGCAGGAGCGCGAGCGTGGCATCACGATTACTTCCGCCGCCACAACCTGCTATTGGACCCAGACAGACGACGGCACCACGAAGCTCTTCACGGCCGTACCGCACCGGGTCAACATCATTGACACGCCGGGCCACGTGGATTTCACCGCCGAGGTCGAGCGCTCGATGCGCGTGCTGGACGGCGCCGTCGCCGTGTTCTGCGGCGTTGCCGGCGTGCAGCCGCAGTCGGAAACCGTCTGGCGCCAAGCCACCAAGTACCGCGTGCCGCGCATCGCGTTTGTCAACAAGATGGACCGCACCGGTGCGAATTTTGAAAACGCCCTGGACGACATGCGCAAAAAGCTGGGCGCCTACGCCTATGCCGTGGTACTGCCGCTTGGCCGGGAAGACACGCTCCGCGGTGTCATTGATGTCATCAACCAGCGCGCGATCATTTACGACCCGGATGACGAATACGGCCTGAAGTTCCAGGTCACCGACATCCCGCCCTCCGAACAGGAGCGCGCGAAGGCGGCCCTCGCCGAACTCGTGGATGCCGTTTCCAACAAGGACGACGAAGTCGCCGATCTGGTCGTCCACGACAAGCCGGTGCCGCCGCAGGTTTTGAAGGCCGCCATCCGCCGGCTCACCTGCAAGATCGAGTTCGTTCCCGTGCTCGCCGGCTCCGCCTTCAAAAAGCGCGGCGTGCAACCGCTCATGGACGCGGTCGTGGACTACCTGCCGTCGCCGCTCGACGTCCCGGCCGCAACCGGCATCGAGCCTGGCTCGGACAAGTCCGTCGAAGTCGCCTCCGACGACCACAAAAAGTTTTGCTCGCTTGCCTTCAAGCTCTGGACCGATCCCTACGTCGGCAAGCTCGTCTTCTTCCGCGTTTACAGCGGCCAGATCAAGAAGAGCGACATCATCTACAACCCGCGCACCCGCAAGCGCGACCGCGTCAGCCGCGTCATGATGATCCAGGCCGACAAGCGCATTGACGTGGAGACGGTTTTCGCGGGCGACATCGCGGCGCTCGTCGGTCTCAAGAACATCACCACCGGCGACACGCTATGCGACGAGGACTTTGAGGTGATGCTCGAACCGCCGACGTTCCCCGAGCCGGTCATCAGCATGGCCGTCGAACCAAAGACGAAGGCCGACCGCGACAAACTGGGCGAAGGCCTGCAACGCCTCGCCGAGGAAGACCCGACGTTCCGCTGTTTCACCAACGAGGAAACCGGCCAGCTCATTATCGCTGGGATGGGCGAACTGCACCTGGAAATTATTCGTGACCGGCTGTTCCGCGAATTCAAGGTTGAGGCCAACGCCGGCGCGCCACAAATCGCTTACCGGGAAACCATCACCGCCGCATCCGAAGGCGAAGGCAAGTTCATCCGCCAGTCCGGTGGCCGTGGCCAGTACGGCCATGCCTGTATCACCCTCGCGCCCAACGAACGCGGCAAAGGCATCGAGATCGAGAATGCCATCGTCGGCGGCGCCATCCCGAAGGAATACATCCCGGCGGTCATTGACGGCTTGGAAGAAGCCATCAAAGGCGGCGTGCTGGCTGGTTACCCGATGGTGGACCTGAAGATCGCCATCGTGGACGGCACGTTCCACGAGGTGGATTCAAGCGAACTGGCATTCAAGATGGCCGGCATCTTCGCGTTGAAGGAAGCCTGCAAGAAGGCCAACGCCATCCTGCTCGAGCCGCTGATGAAGGTCGAGCTGACCACGCCGGACGAGTACCAGGGCGATTTGCTGGGGGATTTGAACCGCCGCCGCGGCAAAATTTCCGGTATTGAGGCGAAGGACGCTTCCACTATAATCACCGCCGAAGTGCCCTTGGCGGAGATGTTCGGCTACGCCACGGCCATCCGCTCGCTCTCGAAGGGCCGCGCGGCGTACTCGATGGAACCCTACCGGTTTGAGCCGGTACCGAACAGCATTACGGAAAAGATTTTGGATACCGCGAAGCCGAGACCGGCGGCGCGCTCCTGAGACAACCAACAACATAAAATCGTTCTTTATATGGCTGCACAACGCATTCGCATCCGCCTGAAGGCTTACGACTATCGCGTCATTGACCAGTCCGCGCGCGAAATCGCCGACACCGTCAAACGCACCGGGGCGCGCGTGGCCGGGCCCATCCCGCTGCCCACCCGCGTCGAACGCTTCACCGTCCTGCGCTCGCCGCATGCCGACAAGAAATCCCAGGAAACCTTCGAACAACGCACCCACAAGCGGCTGATTGACATCCTCGATCCCACGGCCAAGACCGTGGACGAACTCAAGAAGCTCAACCTGCCCGCCGGCGTGGACATCACGATCAAGATTTAACCGTAGCCGCCAACGTAAGTTGGCGGACACTGACAGCGAACGATTATGCCTCTCGGACTCCTCGGAAAAAAACTCGGCCAGACGCGCGTCTATGACGCCCAGGGCGTCGCCCACTCGGTGACCATTGTGCTCGCCGGCCCCAACCGCGTCCTCCAGTGCAAAACCAAACAATCCGACGGCTACGACGCCGTCCAGCTCGGCTTCGGCGAGCAGAAAGATCATCGCCTCTCGAAAGCGGAGCTTGGCCACCTGAAGAAATTCGGCGCGGACACGAAGCGCGCGGATGAAAAAACGCCCCTCGTGGTGAGCGGCGCCCGGCGCATCCGCGAGTTCCGGGACTTCTCCAAGCCGGTCAAGGCCGGCGACGTCGTCGGTCCGAACCTGTTCGCCGTCGGCGATTTCGTGGACGCCATCGGCGTCACCAAGGGCCGCGGCTTCGAAGGCGTCGTCAAGCGTCACGGTTTCCGCGGTGGCGACTCGACGCACGGCGCGAAAGGCTTTCACCGGCGCGGCGGCGCGATTGGCCAGCGTCTGTTCCCGGGCACGGTCATGCGTGGCATGAAGATGCCCGGCCACATGGGCCAGGTGCGGCGCACCGTGCAGAACCTCGAAGTCATCCAGGTGCGTGAAAACGACAACCTGCTCCTCGTCAAAGGCGCGATCCCCGGTGCGAACGGCGATTACGTCATCATCCGAGAATCCAAGAAACGCCCGCAGGGCTGGAAGCCACGTCCGGCCACGATGCCGACCAAGCGCGAAGCCGCCAAAAAGGCCGCCGCCCAAAAGTAGAAGCGCACTGCCATGAAACTCTCCATCAAAGACCTCACCGGCAAAGACCAGGGTGAACTCGAAGTCAAGTTCGCCATGATTGAAAACGGCAAGGGCACGCAGGCCGTGCATGACACCGTGGTCGCCTACCAGGCGGCGCAACGCAGCGGCACTGCCTGCACCAAGAATGTTGGCGAAGTCGCCGGCACGAACAAGAAACCGTGGCGGCAGAAGGGCACCGGTCGCGCGCGCGCGGGCTCATTTCAATCTCCGTTGTGGCGCGGCGGTGGCGTGGTGTTCGGCCCCAAGCCCCGCGATTTCAGCAAGAAGGTCAACGCCAAGACGAGGCAACTCGCCCTTCGCAAGGCGCTCAGCGAACGCCTCAAGGCCGGCGACGTCATTGTGGTGGACGACCTCACGCTGCCGAACCCCAAGACGAGCGGTTTCATCACCGTCCTCAATGCGCTCGAAGTCAAGGGCACGGCCCTTATCGTTTGCGCCGGCGCGGACAAGAACCTCACCCTCGCCTCGCGGAATCTGCAGAAGGTGGCGCTGACCACCAGCGAATCCCTCAACACCTACGACGTGCTCCGGCCGGACAAGCTCGTGTTCACCCGCAGCGCGTTTGACAAAGTCGAAGCCCGTCTCGGCAAGGAATAGCATGAACCCTTTTGAAATCATCAAGACCGTCCGCCTGACCGAGAAAGGCACCCGGCAGGGCGAGAAGTACAACCAATACACGGTGGTGGCCGACCGTCTGGCCAGCAAGCCGCAGATCAAGCAGGCCGTGCAGGAACTCTTCAAGGTGAAGGTCGTGAAGGTCAACACCTTGAACGTTCGCGGCAAGCTGCGCCGCCAGCGCACTCATCAGGCCGGCAAGGCCCCCGATTGGAAGAAAGCCATCGTCACCCTCAAGGAAGGTGACAAGATCGTCCTCACCTGAGGACGGATCGGTTTTCACGCAGGCGCGGAGCGAGCATTCGTTTCGCGTTTTCTTGTTGTTACTCTCCTACGCTCGTAGCGCCGGTTTTCCAACCGCCGCGTTCGCCGACTGGAAAGTCGGCGTTACGGCTGGAGGAGTTTCAGAATGGCCAGCGTGTCGAGCGCGGCTTTGGGAATGAACGTCGGCACCTCGACGTATTCCTGCGCCTTCGTGCCATCGGCGCTTTGCTCGGAGCAATGGGAGTTGTCGCCGAGCGGGCCGAGGCCATCCAGTGTGGGCAGCGTGTGCCAGAGGAAATTGCCGTCACTCAGGCCGCCACGGTCCTCGCGCGCGACGCGCAAGCCGATGGCGGCGGCGGTGCTTTGCCAGAGCTGAAGCAGGCGCTCGGTCGCGTCGTTGCGCGGCCACGGCGGCGTCTCGGAGAGGACCTCGACTTTCACGGCGCACCGATGGCCGTCGCTCGCGGCGCGCACCGAGCCCAGACCGTTCAGCGCCAGGATGGCGGCCTTGCCGGCTTGATACGCCTCGCTGGAAAACGCACGCATCTCGATTTCCGCCACGGCGTGATGGGGCACGCGGTTGGTAACCGTGCCGCCGGAAATCGTGCCGACGTTGAACGTCAGCGCCTTTGCGTAATTCGTGAGCGCGGCGATGCGCTGGACGATTTCGCCGAGCTGGACGATGGCGTTGGCGCCGCGCTCGTGGTCGCCGCCGGCATGCGCGCCGCGACCCTCGACCGTGCAGCGGAACACTGCCCGACCTTTGCGGGACGTGACGACTGTGAGCGCATCCCGATCGCGTGAGCCGCACTCGAAAACCAGCGCCGCCACCGCGCCATTCAGCCGGTCGCGGCAAAGCTCGCCGAAGTCGTGCGAGAGGATTTCTTCCGACGAGTTGAGCAACAGCACCCACGTCGTGTCTTGAAAGACTTCCGGCGCGATCTCGCGAAGGGCGGAGAGCACGAAGTGTATCATCACCGTGCCGCCTTTGATGTCAATCGTGCCCGGGCCGTAAATTCTGTCGCCGGCGGGCCGCCAGCGGAAATCGTTGCGCGCCTCTTCTTCCGGTGGGAACACGGTGTCGAGGTGCGAGATCAGGCCGAGCTTCTGCCCGCCCTGGCCCCGGCGCGTGAGCACGAGATGATCGCCGAGGTTTGGATTGAACGACGGGACGCATTCGGCGGCAAAGCCGAGGTCGCCAAAGGCGGAGGCTGTGAAGCGGGCCAGCGCGTTCAGGCTGGTTTTATTCGCCGAGAAACTGTTCATGCCGACCATCTGGCGTAGCAGTTCCAGTTCGGTGGGAAGTTGCCGCGTGAGGAAACCGGTAAGTCGGGGATCACAGTTCATGGTTGGTGGCTTCGGAGCAGGCGGTTGGCAGCGGAGTGCACGGTTTCCGCCAGTTCGCGCGGTTTGAGGACCTTGGCATCGCCTCCCCAGCTCAAGACCCAGCGGGCGACTTCTTCGAGGCCGGAGAGGCGCAGCGTGAGTTCCACACCGCCGTCACGCAGGTCCCGCAAACGCTGCGTTTCGTGCCACTTCTTTTCGCGGACGTAATCGGCGGCGCGGGGGTTGAAGCGGAGGACGACTTCGTAATCGCCGTGGCCGGAGCGGACGCCGAAACTGCCGCGCAGGCGTTTCTCCAGCGAAAATTTCTGAGGACGCGGAAAAGTTTTGCCGGTAGGCCGGATGGCGTGTATCCGCGCCGGGACGAACGTGCGAAGGTCATCGCGAAGATGGTCGTGAGCGAAGAGGAACCACTCGCCGTTGATGTTGGCGAGGTGGTAGGGGTCAATGACGCGGCGCTCGGCCTGGCGCTGACCGGGTTTGCGGTAGGCGATTTCGAGTTGCTGCCGGTGCGCGACCGCCTTGGCGAGCGTATCGAAGATTTGCAGATCCAGCACCGGCTCGGCGCGCGTGCGAAAGGAGATGGTTTGATCCACGTCGGCGAGGTTGACGGAGATCGTGTCGGGCAGGCTTTGCTCCATTTTGCGGATGGCGCTGAGGAGCGGTTTCTCGAAGCTCGTCCCGCGGTACTGCTG
>Ga0315277_10001986_pt1 | contig 28883 bp, 28 predicted proteins | sample YL17G05_15_MG_FD_203695 | JGI IMG/M metagenome (GOLD analysis project Ga0315277, IMG submission 203695) | Sediment microbial communities from Yellowstone Lake, YNP, Wyoming, USA - YL17G05_15 | ecosystem: Environmental > Aquatic > Freshwater > Lake > Sediment | place: USA: Wyoming | collected... | reverse complement strand
CTGCTACGGGCGGGGGGGGGGGCTTGGGCCGCCCCGCGCGACGTTAACCGTTCGGTGCCAGACGGTCTGCTTCCACAGCTCGCGCATGGACCGCAGGCTTGCGGCCGAGTTGAAGCCCAGGGCGTTCTCATCTAAACTACGTGGAGTCCCGGAAGGCATCGTCTGCTCTGCGTGACCGCACGATCCGGCCGCACGCAGCCGCGCGAAAGGATGACGCCATGAAGCCTCTGCGCTGGCACAACCACCTCTCGATTAATCTGTTCTGGCTCGGCCTCAATATCCGCAATACCGCTCTCGGCTCGATCTTCATGCCATACCTGGTCCAGCTTTTTACACCCGCCGCGCAGATCAACACGCGGCTGGGACTGATGCGCGCTGCGGGGCTGGTCATCGCTATGCTGGTGCAACCGGCGGCCGGGCTAATGAGCGATCGTTCCACCTCTCGTTTTGGACGGAGACGGCCGTACATCCTGGCCGGGGCATTGGGTGACCTGCTCTTCCTGGCGGCCATCGCCCTCTCGTGGAACTATGGCTCGCTCTTGATAGCAGTTCTCCTGATCCAATTTACCTCCAACATCTCCCACGGTCCGCTGCAAGGGCTCATTCCAGATCTGGTGCCCGAGGACCAGCGCGGGCGCGCCTCGGCAATCAAGTCTGTCATGGAATTGCTGCCGATCATCCTGGTCGGTATCACCATCGCCAGGCTGGTACAAGCCGGCCACCTGGATTGGGCGATCTTCGCCACCGGCGCGTCGCTGCTCGTCGTGGCAATCATCACCGTCGTTTCCGTGAAAGAAACACCGCTGGCCAAGAAACCGTCCACCCCCTTCTGGCCGCCGATGCTGCGCGTCCTGGGGATGCTGGCCGGCATCGTCGTCGGCGGGATCGCCGGCTTGCTGGGCGGCGGGCTGCTCGGTGGAGTGACGGGTCTGATCACCTCGGCCGTCACCGGCCAACCCACCGCATGGGACTTGTCGGCATATCCGTCGGCTATCTATCCGACCACTCTTCCCGCCGCTGTGGTGATCGGCGTGGGCGGCGGAGTGGCCATGGTCGTCGCCGTGGTGGTCGGGGTGTGGGCGGGTGCGCTGGCCACCCTGGGCGGCGATGCACGCCGCCGATCCTCTTTCACCTGGTGGATCGTCAATCGGCTGATGTTCCTGGCTGCGGCCACCTCGCTCCAGGGCTCCATCTTCTTCTTCTTGATGTATGCCTTCAAGCTGACGGACAAGGCGGCCTCCGGGTTGACCGGCACGCTGACCTCGGTCATTGGTGTCTTCATCCTGGTCGCTGCTTTGGCCAGCGGCTGGCTGGCGGACCGCATCGGGCGCAAGCTGCTGTGCGGATTGAGCGGCATCGCGGCTGCAGCCGGCGGGTTCCTGCTGCTCAGTACCATCTGGTTGCCGAGCCTGCCGATGATTTACATCGCCGGGACGATCATCGGCTTGGGGACGGGCCTGTTCATGACTGCCAACTGGGCCCTAGGGACCGACTTGGTCCCACCTCAAGAGGCCGGGCGTTACCTGGGCGTTTCGAATCTGGCGGGAGCTGGGGCGGGCATCGTCGGAGCGGGAATCGGAGGCTTCGTGGCGGACCTGTTGAATATGTACAAACCCGGGCTGGGCTACTTCGCCATTTTTGCCTGCTACGCGGTGCTGTTCTTGCTCAGCACGCTGGTTCTCGTGCGCGTCCGGCCGCAATCCTCGCAGTGAGCCGAGGATTCACGGCGCGATCCTTCCTGTTGGAGCACGGCCTCGCCGTGCCCCAACGGTTCTCCAGCAACTGAATAGAGATCGGGGGTCAGGTTCGCGTTTGGGCGAAGCTCCGCAGGTGCGGTGGCAGGCGCTCAGCGATGTGCTGCATCACGATCTGCCCTACCTCGCCGTCGCGCGTGTGACGCTCACCCTCATCTCGCGCGCCCAGCGAGTAGGGCTGGCCGAAGCTGAGGCACAGCGCGCCGTCCTCTTCGAATGCGCCCACCGGCACGATGGCCAGCCCGAGGCGAGCCAGCTTGTCGATGAAGCGACCGACGCCGGCCGGAGGCATCATCATCTTACCGGGCGGCGGATCCATCCCCTCGGGCGCAAGGCCGATGACGGGCCGCACCTGGGCGCGCGTCCAGCGCAGGACCTCTCGCACGGCATTGGCGCGCGCCGCAAGTTCCCACGGGCGCGGCGGCATGGGTGGCATCGGGGTGAATCCGTACACGCGCGCGAGTCGATGAAAGAGCCAGGTGCTCAACGGCGTCAGCGTGTGGCTGCGCAGCCAGTCCGGGTAGGTCCAGGCGGTAGCCATCACCCAATGCATCTCGCATGGCACAACCGAAGCCAGCGCAATGGGAATCCACCACACCTTGAACCCGGGCCGGCTGTAATGGTTGAAAGTGAACAACAGGCCGCGTGGACTGGCCGCGCGACCTCCATCGGCGAAAAGCGCCTGGGGATTTCCCTCGACTCGCAGCGAAGAGATGCCGGAGGCCAGGCGGTGCGAATCGCGGGCCAGCGAGCGCGGGCGCCCTGCCAGCACACCCAGGGCAATGGCCACCGTCGTCCACGGCGGATAGCGGTATGCGGGCACGCGAAGTGATGCGGCGTCGGGTCTCATCGTCAGCACAGCGGGCCAAGTGTAGCCTCGCTCGCAGCATGTGTCCACTCTTGCTGCATGGCGAGGTGAATCGCATCGCCGCGCAAATGCATTCGTGGTAAATTAGCCGAGAACTATCTACCCCGGACCGCGGAGGATGAGATGGCCGACGCTCGTTTGCAGCGCTTGCAGGCAGAAATGGAGAAAGAGGCGGCCGATCTGGTCGCGCTGCTCCCCGGCCCCAACCTCAGCTACCTGAGCGGTCTCTCCTTTCACCTGATGGAGCGCCCGGTGGTGGCACTCATCCCGCGGGTGGGCCTCCCGGCGCTGGTGTTGCCCGATCTCGAAGCCGCCAAACTCACGGCCAGCCGCATCCCGTTCATTCCGTTTCCCTACGGTGAAGACGAGACGTCGCGGAGCGGCGCCTTCCTGGCCATGGCCAAACGAATGAACGTGGGGGCGCTGAAAGTGGCGGTGGAATACCGGCGCATGCGTGTGCTGGAATTGCGCCTGCTGGAGAAAGCCGCGCCTCAGATGACCACCGGCGAGGCCGACCCACTGCTGGCTCGCGTGCGCATGATCAAGGAGCCGGCCGAGGCCCAGGCCATGCGCGAGGCTGTGCGCATCGCCGAGCGCGCCTTCGAGCAAACGTTGGCCGCCATCCGCGTCGGCGTGAGCGAACTCGAGATCGCGGCTGAGCTCACCCTGCAGACTCTGCGGTCGGGTTCCGACAGCGAATTGCCGTTCGCGCCCATCGTTGCCTCCGGGCCCAATGCCGCGCTCCCGCACTCGCTCCCGGGAGAGCGGTGCCTGCAATCGGGGGATCTCGTGATCGTGGATTGGGGAGCCACGCATCATGGGTACTTCTCGGACCTGACCCGCACGCTGGCCGTCGGCGCACTCAGCGACGAATTGCGTCTAGTTTATGAGACAGTGCGCCGCGCCAATCAGGCCGGGCGAGAAGCCTCCCGCCCAGGGGCCACCGCCGGCGAGGTGGATGCTGCCGCCCGGGCGGTCATTGTTGCGGCTGGCTATGGCGAACGCTTCATCCACCGCACCGGCCACGGGTTGGGGCTCGAGGCCCACGAGGAACCATTCATCAGCGAGGGCAGCGACGTGCGCCTCGAACCCGGTATGACCTTCACGGTTGAGCCTGGCATCTACCTGGCGGGCGTGGGCGGCGTGCGCATCGAGGACGACGTCCTCATCACCGCCGAGGGAGCAGAATCGCTCACTGCCTACCCGCGCGAGCTGAAGGTGATCGCGGGATGACCCGGGCCGAGGACGACCCAGCCCACAGGAACCCAATGCAAACCCAATCCATCCACCCACTCCTGACCCCTGAAGCCAATCGGCCATTTCTCTTCTCGGGCGGGTCCGTCGGCTGCCTGCTCATCCACGGCTTCACCGGCACGCCGAACGAGATGCGCGGCCTGGGGAGGTTCCTCGCGGACGAAGGCCACACAGTGCTGGGTGTACGCCTCTTCGCGCACAGCACCGATCCCCGCGATATGCAGCGTGCGGCCTGGCGCGATTGGGCGGCCTCGGTCGAGGATGGCTACTGGATGTTGCGTGAGGCGGTGCGGGAGGTTGTGGTGCTCGGGCTGTCGATGGGCGGTGCTCTCGCGCTCGAATTGGCCGCGCGGTTGCCGGTAGCGGGCGTTGTGGCCATGAGCACACCTGCCGGTCTGCCCAAGGATTGGCGGCTGAACTTCATTCGCCCGCTCGCCGTGGTCAAGCCTTACATCGGCAAGGGGCCGCCGGATTGGGTCGATGAGTCGGTGGCGGCCGACCACTTCGACTATCCTGAGTATCCAGTGCGTGCCATCGGCGAATTGAAAGCGTTACTTGCCGAGGTGCGCCATACGCTCCCGCGGGTGAAGGTGCCGACGCTGGTCATGCACTCGCGCACCGATGGCGGGGTACCGCCCGAGAATGCGGAGGTGATATTCGCGGGTCTGGGCGCAGCCGAGCGAGAACTCTTGTGGATTGAGCGCTCGGGTCACGTGCTGACCGAGGACGCCGAACATCTCCGCGTCTGGCGCGCCTGCGCCGATTGGGTGCATCGGGTGACACGGAGCCACGTTTCGTGACCCGCGATCTCCAACGACTGATCCTCTCGCTGACGGTTTGGGCGCTCGGTGAGGGGATGTTCATGTATATCATCCCGCTCTACATCCGCGACCTCGGAGCCACGCCGGCCCAGATCGGCGGCGTGCTCGGCATTGCGGGCATGAGCATGGCCGTCTTGCACGTCCCGGCCGGGTATCTGGCCGACCGCCTTGGCCGCAAACCGGTGATGATTGCCGGGTGGTTTCTGGGCCTGCTGGGCGCGGCGGCGATGTTCCTGGCACCCAGCCTGGCGCTGTTCTCAATGGCCCTGACCCTGTACTACTCCACGATGTTCGTCACCTCGGCCAACAATTCATACATCACCGCCAGCCGGGGAACCTTGAGCGTCGAGCGCGCGTTGACGCTGGTCAGCGCGGCGTACGGCGTGGGGCTGGTTATCTCGCCGGCCCTCGGCGGGTGGATCGCCTCGCTCATGGGTTTGCGGTCCGTGTTTGGCTGGGCGAGTCTGCTCCTGGCGATATCGTGCGCGCTGCTCCTGCCGCTCAGCCCGCAGCCGGTTGAGCCCAAGAAGGAGGAGCGCCGTTACGGCCAGCTCATGGCCAACCGCACCTTTCTAGGGCTTGTGATCCTGATCTTTGCAACCCTCCTGGCGATGTACCTGGGCATCCCCTTGGCCCCCAACTTTCTCCAGGAGGTCCGTTCGGTGCCGGTGGCGACCATCGGCCTGCTCGGCTCGGCCAACGCGCTCGGGATTGTTGTCTTCAATACCATCCTGGGCCGGCGGCACCCGCGGTGGGGATGGATCATCGGCCAAGTGCTTGTCTTCGGCTCGGCTTTGGTCCTGTGGCTGAGCGCTGCGGTTCCGCTCTTCATGCTGGGCTACTTCCTGCGCAGCGGGTTCGGCGTCGCCAAGGGGCTGGCCACCTCGCAGGTCGGGCGCGTGGTCGACGATCACGAAATGGGGATGGCCTATGCCGTTACAGAAACCGCGGGTGCCGGAGCCATGATTCTTGCGCCGGTGATGGCAGGTTTGCTTTATGAACGCGAACCGGCGATGCCCTTCATACTCAGTGCGGCGCTCACCGCGGTGGGCATTCTATTGACGATTCGCTTCGCGCCCCGGAGGGACCGGCACAGCCAAGTGCCGGTGGAGGCCCGTTAGCAACGCGAGGGCAGAGAAGAGCGCGGCCCGGTGCGAACATGCACTGGGCCGTGCGGTCCGGCCACCGTGAAGCCGAGGGGCCGTGGCGGGCATCGAGCGGGAATAAGGAGGCGGCATGCAATCGATCTTTGAATGGGGAACCCGAATTGTCCTAGCGGTACAAGGTTTGGGGTCGTGGGCGCTTGTTCCGATGAAGCTGTTCTCTTTCCTGGGCACGGAGGAATTCTTCCTCGTCCTGATCACGTTGTTGTACTGGTGCGTGAGCGCCCCGCTCGGCATCCGCCTGACCTTTGCCCTCCTCGCGGCGGATACGACCAGCGGGCTGCTCAAGCTCGCCTTGCATACACCGCGTCCGTTCTGGATCAACGCCAGCGTGGAAGTGCGCGCGATTGAAACATCGTATGGCATGCCCTCCGGCCATGCGCTGACCGCAAGCACGGTGTGGCCCTACGTTGCTTATCGCCTGCGGCGGGCCTGGGCCTGGGTAGCGGCCATCGTGTTGGTCGCGCTCATCTCGCTCTCGCGCATGTACCTGGGTGTGCACTTCCCGCACGACGTCATCACGGGCTGGCTCTTCGGTGCGCTGCTGCTGGCGCTCTACATCTGGGCCGAGCGCACGATAGCCCCGCGCCTGGCGAAGGCGAGCCTGGCCCGGCAAATACTGGTGGCCGTCGCGGCCTCGGCCGTGGTGCTGCTCCTCGGCGCGTTGGTTTTCATTGCTATCGCCAAAGTGACCGACCCGCCGGCCTGGATGGAAGCACTGCGCCGCGTGGTCCCGCCGGAAGACCTCGCGCTCCCGCGCGATCCTTCGGGATTCATCTCGGATGCCGGCTTGATTCTCGGAATGGGGGTCGGCCTGGCGCTGGCCCGACGCTCGGCACAGTTTGACGCGGGTGGAGTGTTGGGGAAACGCGCGCTGCGCTACATCGTCGGCCTAGCGGGAGTCCTGTTCTTCTGGCGCGGCCTGACGTTTGTTTTCCCAGGGGGGCTGGACGGCCTGGGGATGTTGCTGCGATACGTGCGCTATGCCCTCACCGGGCTGTGGGCGGTGTATCTGGCACCGCTGGTGTTCCTCAAACTGAAGTTGGCTGAGCGCGCCTCGTAAGGGACGCGGTTGAGGCTTTGCGACAGTAGGTGGCACGCTCAACACGCTGTCCGATTAACGACGTTCGGGCACGGCATCCCGTGCCCGAACGTGATTCACCATGGTGATGCGGGCGCTCCGCTCTTATTGGCCCTGTCCCTCGCGCATGAACCAACTCCCGCTGCGGTCGCCGGCTTCCTTAGGCGCCCGATCGAAATAGATAAGGAAGACTCGCCCGGCCGAGGTGCGCACGCGGTAGTAATCGCGGCCCACGCCCCACGAACCGCGCCGCGTGGCCGCCCGCGCGTGCGCCTCCTGCATGTTCTCGGCAAATCGGCCGCGCCGATCGTAATCGTGCCATTCCTCGAGCAGCGCGGCCACCTGGTAACGATCCCCGCGCCAGGTGAAGGCGGCCGGGCAGCCGGGCTTCTTCGACAGCAGCGGGTCCTTGTCGAACTCCGCCTCAATCGGCTCACCGATGAAGTGAGCCTCGCCGGCTGAACTGCTCACGCCCGAACCTCGCCTGGCTATCCGCTGCCCGAGCCGCCGATCATTTTCCGGCAATGAAGTCCTCGGTCCGCTGGCGGGCCTCGTCGTCGGTGAATTGCTTAGGGGGAGTCTTCATGAAGTACGACGAGGGCCCGATCACCGCCCCCTTCACGCCGCGATCGAGTGCCAACTTGGCGCAACGCACGGCATCGATAACCACCCCGGCCGAGTTGGGCGAATCCCACACTTCCAGTTTGAGCTCCACTTCCAGCGGCACATTGCCGAAGGTGGTGCCTTCCATGCGGATGTAGCACATCTTGCGGTCGGTCAACCACGGCACGTAATCGCTCGGCCCAACGTGGACGTTCTCGGGCGGCAGGGTGTAGGGAAGCTGCGAGGTGACGGCGCCGGTCTTGGAGATCTTCTTGGATTCCAGCCGTTCGCGCTCGAGCATGTTGAGGAAATCGGTGTTGCCGCCGAAGTTGAGCTGGTAGGTGCGGTCGAGGCGCACGCCGCGGTCGACGAACAGGTTGGTCAGGGCGCGATGAACGATCGTGGCGCCCACCTGGCTCTTGATGTCATCCCCGATGATGGGCAGCCCGCGTTCCTCGAAGCGCTTCTGCCAGTAGCCCTGGCTGGCAATAAAGACCGGGATGCAGTTGACCATGGCGCACCCGGCCTCGAGGATTTGTTCGACGTACCACTTGGTGGCCATCTCTGAGCCCACCGGAAGATAGCTGACCACGACGTCGGTTTGGGTTTCCTTGAGGATGCGCACAATATCATCGGTCGGCCCGGGGGCCTTCTTGACCACCTCGGAAAGATACTTGCCCAGGCCGTCGTGAGTCATGCCGCGGTAGACCGGCACGCCGAGCTTGGGCACTTCGGCAAAGCGGTAGGTGTTGTTCGGGTAGGCGTAAATCGCTTCCGCCAGATCCTTGCCCACTTTGCCTTCGACGACATCGAAGGCCGCGGTGAACTCGATATCTCCGATGTGATAGCCGCCCAGATTGGCGTGCATCAGGCCGGGGATGAACACCCCGTCGGCGGCGTCGCGATAGAACTGCACCCCCTGCACCAGCGACGAGGCGCAGTTGCCCACGCCGATGATGGCCACACGGACTTTCTTCTCCTCCGACATGCATTCCTCCTCAAACAGCGGGCACGCTGCGTGTTGTGCGGCGAAGCGGCTATGCTATAATCGCGTCACGCCTGCAATGAGTATGAATCCTGCCCTGGCCGTCGACCGTGTGCAGCGCCTTGAGCGCCTGCTTGAGATCAGCCGGGTGCTTGCCACCACGCGCGATCTCCCTCCCCTGATGAAGGCGGTTGTGGACGCGGCCACCGTGCTCACCGACAGTGAAGTCTCCTGCATCTTCCTTTACGACCCCGAAGCCCAACAGTTGCGCCTGGAGTTCGCTCCCTGGCTGTCGCCGGAGGCCACTCAGGCCATTTCGGTGCCCCTCGATCACAGCATCGCGGGGCAGGTGTTCCGCCGCAAGCGTCCGGCGGTGCTACAAGTGCGCGGCCAGGATTCGCGCCCATTGCAGGCCCTGGGGCAGCAACTAGGCTTGCCCACGCGCTCGGTGCTGGCCGTGCCCCTAATCTTTCGCGACAAGGCCATCGGCGTGCTCAAGGCCATGAACAAGGGCGGGGGCTCAGATTATACCGGGGATGACGGTTCCATCCTAGAGACGCTGTCTGTGCTGGCGGCGACGGCCATCGGCAACGTGCGCCTGGTGGAGGATGTACAGGCGGCCTACCACCAGCTCTCCAGCCTCGACCAGGCCAAATCCGACTTCATCGCGATTGCCTCGCACGAATTCCGCACGCCGCTCGGGCTGATCCTCGGGCATGCCACCTTCCTGCGTGAGGGGGCCACCCCGGAGGTGCTTGAGCAACTGGATGTCATCATTCGCAACGCCGAACGCCTGAAGAAGATCGTCGAGGACCTCTCGCGCCTCAATCAATTGGACCAGGGCACGACCGAACTGCGCCTGGAGGTCTTTTCGGTGCAGGAATTCCTCGACGAATTGGTGCATGGGTATGAGTCCACGGCCACCGAGCGCTACATCTCGTTGCACGACGAGGTCACGCCGGTGGGGATGCTGGTCGAGGCGGATCGCGAGAAGATCCAGATTGCCTTGAGCAACCTGCTCGACAACGCGCTCTCCTTCACTGGTCCGGGGGGCCACGTCCTGGTGGGAGCACGGCAGGTACCCGCCACCAGCGGCGAGCGGGTGGGGTGGGTCGAGTTCGAGGTTGTCGACGACGGGATTGGCATCGCGGCGGACAAGCTGCAACGAATATTCGACCGCTTCTATCAGGTGGGCTCGCACCTGCGCCGACGCCGGGGAGGCTTGGGGCTGGGGTTGTCGGTCGCCAAGTCGATGGTCGAACGTCACAAGGGACGCATTTGGGCTGAGAGTCTGGTGGGCAAAGGCAGCCGCTTCGCATTCCGGGTTCCTGAACGGCAGAAGCCAAGCCGCGGTGAAGGCGGAGCCGGAGCGTCGTGAGCGGGACGGCGCGTGGCTGCGGTATAATGGGTCGTCGACGGGGCGTGGCTCAGTTCGGTAGAGCGCACGGTTCGGGTCCGTGAGGTCCCGGGTTCAAATCCCGGCGCCCCGACCAGAGAGGCCACTCGCAGCGCGAGTGGCCTTATGCTTTTCTTTCTCGCTGGCGCAAGGCGACCAACTTGGAAGAGGGCATAGCATGCATTGTGCATTGGCGGCGGCGTGCGGCACTGGCACTTGTTGCCTGCACGGACGAGCGCCGATGCGTATCTGCGCTGGCTCGCCGGCCGCGCGGAGCAGGGGGCTTGTCGGATGCGGGCCTCTGGGAGAGGGGAGCGAAGCTCCCCTCTCCCAAGAGCATTAGTATTCCCCCTCCCGCGCCGCGGGAGGGGGCAGGGGGTGGGCGCAAGTCGATCAACGATGCGGTCAGGCCACATGTGCGCCTCGGCGCGCCCCTGGAAAAGAGGTAAGAGGCCTGAGCCCCTTGCCGGGCATATCACTTGCTTGATATGATGCCCTGCCGCGCGCCGTGAGGCGCGCGCCCATCCAACCTTCCGACTCGGAGAGATCATGAAACGCTCGAACATGTTGATTTCGCTGATGCTGGCCGCGGTGCTCGCGGCCTGTGCTGCACCGTCGCCCACAACCGCGCCTGAAACGCCGACCGCCACGGCGAGCCCCAGCTCAGCGCCCCCCACCTCGCTTGCGCCGAATCTTCCGCTCAGTCCGAATTCCACCTCCGACGAAATCCGCCTGCGCATGCTGATGAGCCACACCTACTGGAATCGATTGTGGCTCGACGCCACACTGACCACCTACCTCCCGGATTCGGTTGCTGAACACCAGCAACTGTGGGTGGATCAAAGCGCATCGAGCTTCCGACTGCTAAGTGGCCGGCAGGAGGGGGAGGCCGAGCGCTTGACGGTGGCTAACGGCGCGCAGATACGCATGTTCGATATTAGGACAGGTCAGGCAGAAACGCAGACTCAGATGCTTGTTGCTCCCGGGGGCTTTAACCCTTCAGCGGTTGTGTCCGATTCCATCGTCCCCCATCCGCTCGCCGGCCAGATCGGCACCCGCCTCGCCAGCCTGGTCTTCTCTACAGAATTGGCCCAGCGCGGGGGAAGCTACGTTGCGGCCAGTATGGACACAGTCGCCGGACGCTCCGCCCTCGTTGTGGATTGGTACCGCCAGGAGGGTGTGCGCCCGAGCCGTTACTGGGTGGATGTTGAAACGGGAGTCATCCTGCATGCTGAAGAGTTCGGTAAAGCCGGCAGCGAAGAGATCGAGAGCGAGGTCCTGGTGCAGCAGGTGGTTTATGACGGGGAGTTTGCACCAGACTCATTCGACCTGGAATCGGCCACGACGCCCGTGTTCGGCGACGCATTTGGCAACCCGCTTGACGCAAACGCCCAGCCTCCGACCGCATCCGTCGACGGCCCGCTCGGCTTCGTTTACCTGACGCGGCCCGCGGGCCCTGGAGGTCCACAACTCGAGTTCATGCGGCTGCCGGCAAGTTGCCTGGTCGGCGTTGGGTCATGTGCTGAGCCAGAAGTGGTCTCAACGCCGTTCGAACTGCCTTATATCGATGCGAGCGGGTCGATCGCGTGGTCACCCAACGGCAAGCTGGCGGCGTTTGCTTTTCCGCGCGGGCAGCCTCGACCGGGCGCGTCGCTCTACCTGTTCGACGTGGCGACGGGCGAGTGGCGCCTGATCGCGGAGTTCCCGCAGATCGACGTGCCGCTCTTCACCTCGAAGGGCGATTGGATTGCGTTTCGCATCCAGGACGAAAGCGGAGTCGAACAGGAGTACGCGGTGCGAGTTGACGGCACAGGACTGCGAAACCTGACGGCGAGCAGCGCCTTGCCGGAGGCCGAGCGTCCGTATGTGGTCGACGGATGGATTGGCGACAACGTCATTCTTCGTTCCGGACGACCAGGGCATGCGGGAACCGTGTACCTGGTGCGGGCCAGCGATGGCACCGTGCGTTCGCTTTTTGCGTCGCAACTGACCAAAGCGATGTTTGTGCCTTCCCCGGATGGCAGCCTGTTGGCGTGGGCTGAGTTCGACACGGCCTCGCAAACGAATACGCTGAAAGTCATCGCGCCGGATGGCAGCACCTACCGTGAGCTGGCGACCTTCCATGGGACGCTTTACCCCATCACCTGGTCGCCGCAGATCAGCTACCTGGCTTTCAATGTGTACGGGGCACCCAACTCAGTTGGCGACGAGGTGTACATCATCCGCCGCGATGGGCGCGAGCTGCGCCAGGTCTTGCGCACCGAGGGCGTGCAGCAGCTGCTCTTCTCGCCGGATGGGGCTTATCTGATCGTCGCCTCCGCTGGCCTCGATCCACTGACCGCGATTGACCTGGCCACGTTGCAGGTGCACGTGCTGCGCCTGGGCCAATCGCAGCCCGATTTCTCCTGGCGGCTGATCGGATGGGCAGCGGCGAAATAGAAGCGAGGAGACACATGCTCTGGGTTTCCCATCGTTTGCTGACAAGGGAGGATTTGACCGCGCCCCACGTCTTCGGCGTCGTGCTTCGTTTCCTGCCTGCGGGCCGCTCGTGCACTCCACGAGAAGACCGCGGTCCATCCCGGACACCGGTCTAATAATCTCCACATCGTGCACGCAGTTCCCCGGTCGCCCGAATGGGACCATCACTGTCCACTATCATGGTACACTTCCCTTCACCCGCTTGTTTTGCTCATACATGTGAGGGATTCATATGAACATCAACTTCGCAATGTGGAGAACCGCCTTCTGGACCCTGGTCAAGATGGACAAGAAGGAGGAGTGGGACCGCCTGGATGTTGTGTCGAAGTGGTTGATCGCCACGCGCTCGGCGGTCACGGCGGTGACCCTGTACTCGTGCGTCATCGCCGGACTGCTGGCCTGGCGTGATGGCTACTTCTCCTGGGGGCCATTCCTCATCGTTGCGCTGGGGCTCTTCCTCGCCCACGGAACCAACAACCTGCTCAACGATTACACCGATTCGAATCGTGGCCTCGACAAGGACAACTACTTCCGCACCCAGTACGGCGTGCACCCGCTGGCCCAGGGATTCTGGACCAATGCTCAGCAGTTGCGCTGGTTTGCAGTCAGCGGGGTGCTAGCCGCAGCGGCGGCCGTGTTCGCGATGTTCTTCACCGCGTTCTCGCCGCTGGTCATCGGCCTGATTGCCTTTGGCGCGCTGGCGCTGCTTTTCTACACCTGGCCGCTCAAGTACCTCGGGGTGGGGGAACTGCTCATCTTCCTGGTGTGGGGTCCGGTGATGATCGCGGCGGTCTACATCGTCTTGGCCAAGGGCGCCATGGGCAACATGTGGCTCGTGGCCCTGGCCGGAGTGCCCTTCGGCCTGAGTGTGGCCAGCATCAACGTGGGCAAACACCTCGACAAGCGAGACGACGACGTCAGCCGGCATGTGGGTACACTGCCCGTGCGGATCGGGGAACGAGCCGGCCGCATCGTCAACATCGCCGCCCTGCTCCTCGCGTATGTCGTGGTCATCTACCTGGTCTTCGTTCCGCGTTACTTCACGCCGGTGATGTTGATCGTGCTTCTGGCCGGTAAGCGGCTTTTGCTTGCGCTGCGCATGCTTTCCAAGCCGCGCCCGGCCGGGCCGCCCGCAGGCTACCCCATTTGGCCGACGTGGTTCTCTGCGTTTGCCTTCAACCACAACCGGATGTTCGGGGGGTTGTTCATTCTCGGATTGATCGCCGATACTCTGTTGCGTGTGTTCGTGAGCGGCTTCTGGCCGATGCGCTGAGCGGGGCACCACCTGCGCTGGTGCCTGTGCCGCCGAGAGAACGAATAGTGCGCCGCGTCATCGCGGCGCACTATTCGTTAGGGCGACAACACTACTCAAGCAGCGCCCTTCTGGTCGGCGGCGCCTCCGGCGGGTTCCGGAAACTTGCTCCACTTCACCCCCTGCCCCCTCTCCACCTGGAAGCTTGCGTTGTCAGGCCGATGTATGGCGGAAAGGGGGTGTGGAAGACAATGAGACGGGGGCCGAAGGCCCCCGTCTCATTTGAGAAAACCTCGCCCCTCCCCCGGATCGACTCCTTCACATCGGCGCACTTCCTCCCCGGGGAAGGGGTTGGGGGCCTGCCCTCGGAACGAGGGTGGGGGGTGAGCGCCGGTCGCCTTGTCTGCGCAGGCTCCCAGTTCATCGCGCGCACACCATGGCGCTCTGCCCAACCGGGGAGGCGCGCCCATGCCGCGTGCGAGCAGTCACGCGTAACGCATGCTATGCCTTCCACATGGTGGTCTTGCACTGCTGATGGATTCCGGGCGGGTTGACAGCTATTTGTGGAGATGGTTCATTGCGGGCCCAACGTTACTCCTCGGCGAGCGCGAGAAATACATCCTCCAGCGTGGGCTCGATCGCCTCGACACGCGCGGTCGCCACGCCCTGTGCGCGCAGGCCGCGTTCGAGATCCTCCAGCGTGTGCTGGTCGTCGGTCACGGCTCGCAAATGGTCCCCGGCCAGGCCGGCGCGGCGCACGAAGGGGAGTTGTTGCAACGCATCGAGAGCTTCCAGCAGCGGGGTCGCGTGCACATCCCATCCGCGCCCGGTAAACGCGCGGCGCTTCACCTGGGTTGGGGTATCCATCATCAGCAGCTTGCCGCGGCGCATGATTCCAACGCGCGTGCAGTATTCGGCCTCATCCATGTAGTGCGTGGTGACGAGCGCCGTCACCCCCTGGTCGGCCAGATCGTAGATCAAATCCCAGAACGAGCGGCGCGCGAGCGGATCCACGCCGCTGGTGGGTTCATCCAGGAAGAGTAGCTTCGGCCGATGGATGATGGCCGTGGCCAGGGCCAGGCGCTGGCGCCAGCCAATGGGCAGCGCGCCGGCCAGCTCGCGGGCAATGCTCTCCAATTTGAGTTGGGCCAGCGTCTCGTGCAATCGCTGCGGATCGGTGATGCCGTAGACGCCGCCATAAAAGGCCAGGTTCTCCCACGCCGTCAGCTCGTCGTACAGCGCGAACTTCTGCGACATGTAGCCGACCCGCGCGCGGATAGCCTCCGCGTGGCGATCGACCGCCAGGCCCATCACCCGCGCCTGGCCTGCGCTCGGCGTCAGGAGGCCGAGCAGCATGCGGATCGTGGTCGTCTTGCCCGACCCGTTCGGCCCGAGGTAGCCAACGATTTCTCCGGGCTCCACGCTGAACGAGACCTGGTCGACGGCCACAAAGTCGCCAAAGCGCTTGGTCAGGTTCTCGGCCTGCACGATCGGGTCGGCCATTTTCTTCTCGCTGCCTATGGGCGCGGGAGGGTGTCCGCGCCGAGAATATCGATGAAGGCATCTTCGAGCTGCGGGGGGATTGGACGCAATTGCTCAAAGGTTGCCCCGGCCGCGGGGATGGATCGCTCAAGGCGCTCGATCACCGCTTGCGCAGTGCCCTCGGCAATGCGCAAGTGCAAGCGGTCTCCGAATGTGTGCACATCTTGCACGGCAGGGTCGGCTGACGCCACTTCGACCAGCGCGCGCCGCGGCCGGCCAACCAACTCGAGCACACGCCCCTCAAGGCGCCGGCAGACTTCAGCCGGGCCGCCCTCCAGCAGCAGCTTGCCGCGGTTCACAAACCCCACCCGGTTGCAGCGCGAGGCCTCGTCCATGTAAGGCGTGCTGATGAGCACGGCCACGCCCTCGCGCAGCAGGCGGATGAGCAGCTGCCAGAATCCCTGACGCGTCACGGGGTCCACTCCGCCCGTGGGCTCATCCAGCAAGAGGATGCGCGGGCGGTGGACGAGGGCCGCCGCGAGGCCCAACTTCTGCTTCATCCCTCCCGAGAGCATCTCGGCTCGCCGATCGGCAAACTCGCTGAGGCCCACGAAGTCGAGGATCTCCTTCGAGCGCGGCTGCCACTCGGCCTCGGCCAGCCCGCGCACCTCGGCAAAGAAGTGCAGGTTCTCGCGCACCGTAAGCTCGCCGTACAGGCTGAAGCGCTGCGGCAGGTAGCCGATGAGCGCCCGCGCCTGCTCGGTCTGGTGGGCGAGGTCGAACCCGCCCAGCACGGCCCGGCCGGAGTCGGTGCGCAGCGCGCCGCACAGCAGGCGCATGGTGGTGGTCTTGCCAGCGCCGTCGGCGCCCACCAGCCCGTATGCTTCGCCCGGCGCCACGCGCAAGCTCATGCCGTCCACGGCCTGGTTGCGGCCGAAGGCCTTGCTCAGGTTCTCGGCGACGATCAGATCCGTCATTTCAAATCGCCTGTGGGTCGCCCGCTTGGTTGCGCATCTCGTGCGCCTACTCCTCGAACACCACCGTGGCCGGCATGCCCGGCTTGAGGCGGCCGCCGGAATCTTGCAGGGCCAGCTCCACTGCAAATACCGTCGTGCGCCGGCCCTCGTCGGTCTGCACGTTGCGCGGCGTGAATTCCGCCTGCTCGGCAATGCGCACGACCGTGGCTCGGAACACATCCGACGGGAAGGAATCGACGGTGATCTGGGCTGCCTGGTTGAGATGCAACGTGCCGTAACGGTCCTCCGGAACAAACACGGTCAGCCGCAGATCCGAAAGTTGGCCGATGGCAAAGGCGGCGCTGCCCGGGGTGAGCACCTCGCCCACTTCCACGCTGCGGGTGATGACCACCCCGCCCACCGGCGCGCGGATAACCGTCTTACTCAGTTGGACCTCCAGCACCGCCAGGTCGGCGCGCGCTTGGGCCACAATGTGTCGCGCCTGGGCGGCCGCGGCCTCGGCCTGCTGCACGACCGCAGCTGCCAGCTCCACCTGCAGCGAGCGTTCGCCGGTTTGCAGCTTGGCCACCCGGTCGTGAGCGCCGTCCAGGCGTGCCTGGGCGGCAGCAAGCGCGGCGCGTGCTATGAGGACAGCATCCGCATCCTTGTTGCTCAGCAGGTCATCGTACGCGCTTTGTGCATCCCGCAGCCGCTCGCGTGCGGTTTCGTAGCGGTCGTCGGCGTTATCGAGTAGGTCTTTGTTTTGCCGCGCCAGGTCCGCCCGGTCGCGCACGGCGCGCGCCGCTTCCACTTCGGCGGCACTTAGCAGCAATTCGCGCTCGGCCGCCTCGAGCTGGCCCGCGAGCGGGGCCGCCAGCACGCTCCCCAGGCGCGCGTGCTCCTCATGGAGCGCGGTCTCCGCGGCGGCGGCCTCGGCCTGCGCCGCGCGCAATTCCTCATCGCGCGAGAAATACCAGGCCGGCAGGTTGGAGTCCGGCGGCAGAGCCACGCGCCACTCGACCGCGCGCGCGGAAGCTTCCTGGGCGCGGGCCGTGGTGAGCGCCAGGGCCTGCTGCAGGCGGGCCGAGTCCACCGCCGCCTGAGCCGTGCGCAGCCCGGCCTCGGCCGTCTCGAGGCCGGCCTGGGCGCGCGCCTTCTGCGCCTGCAGCAGCGCGTCATCCAGGCGCAGCAGCACGTCGCCGGCCGCCACCTGCGCCCCCTGCTCCACGTTCACCTCGGCCACGCGCCCGGCCACCTCCGGGCCGACGCGCACCTCGGTCGCCTCGATCGTTCCGGCCACCTGCAGCGGCCCATCCTGCGGGCCAGAGATTCGCGCCAGGTAGATCACCCCGGCAATCACCAGGATGACCAGGAATACCAACGGGATGAAGCGCCGCATCTCGTGAAGTTTCATGTTTACCTCCTCGCTGCCTCACCGGCAGCGGTCAGAAATCCTCACCACAGAGACCACAGAGAACACAGAGTCTTCTTGAGATCAGAGACATTCCGCTTCGCCTGTATGATGACTGTAAGTTGTCCACGGTTTCTGACGCAGACCTGAGATCAACCCCTGATTCTCTCCGTGATCTCTGTGCTCTCCGTGGTGAAAGCTCTGTGGTTTCAGCTCCTAATCCAATCGCTTGCGGAAGCGCAACGCGGCCGCCCCCATCAACACCAAACCAATGAGGGCGAGGGCCAGGACCTCCGGCATGAGGGCCTCCAGGCCGACGCCCTTCAGAATAACCGACCGAATGATGATCAAATAGTAGCGCAACGGCACCACGTAGGAAACCACGCGCAGCGCCACGGGCATGGCATTCAGCGGGAAGAAGAATCCCGAAAGGAAGATCGTCGGCAGCAGGGTGAACCAGGTCAGCATCATGGCCTCTTGCTGGGTGCGGGCCACAGTGGAGAGGAAGAGGCCGATGCCGAGCGAGCTGACCAGGAAGAGACCGGAGAGCGACATCAATAGGCCGAGGCTGCCGCGGATAGGCACCTTGAACCACCAGGTGCCGACCACCAGGATCTCGACCGTGTCGAGGAAGGCAATCAGCACGTAGGGGATGATCTTGCCCAGGATCAATTCCCAGGAGCGGATGGGGGTGACGATCAACTGCTCGATCGTGCCGCGTTCGCGTTCGCGGACAATGGCCGTGGCCGTAAGCATGGAGGTGAGAAGTTGCAGGATCATCCCAATCAGCGCCGGGATCATAAAGAAGGCGCTGATCAAATCCGGGTTGTACCAGACGTGGGTGGCCACTTCCACCGGCAGACCCTGCCCCAGCACCAGCCCCTGCTGCGCCAGGCGGTCCACCATGATCTCGGTGGCATGCGCCTGGCCGATCAACTGCGCCGCCGCGAGGCTGGTGGAAGCGGAGTTGGGGTCCGAGCCGTCGAGCACGAAGGTGACGCGTGCCGTCTGGCCTGCCAGGAGCGAGGCGCCGTAATCGGGCGGGATGATCAACCCGGCCCGCGCCTGGCCGCCGTCAATGAGCCCGCGCAACTCGCTTTCCGAATTGGCGTCGAAGGTGAGTTTGAAGTAGTCGGCAGCGCGATAGGCATCGAGCAATTGGCGTGCCGCGGGGCTGTGGTCCTGGTCGAAAACCGCCAGCGGCACGTTGCGCACGTCGCTGGTTGCCGTGTAACCGAGCAGGAAGATCTGGATGACCGGAATGGCCAGGGTGATATACAACGTGCGCGGGTCGCGCACGATCTGGATGAACTCCTTGCGGATCAGCGAAAGCAGGCGGCGATTCATGAGCGCGCCTCCGTCGGGCGGGCAATCACCCCGTTCAGGAAGATGTCGATCGTATGGCCAAGCCAGTCCAGGTCATCGTTCCCGCCAATCGCGCGAAAGACGATCTCGGTGAACATATACGAGACCAGCAATCCGAAGAAGGCTCGCACCATGGCGGGCAGCGGCACCGGCCGCAGTTGCGGGCCGAACTCTCTCAGACGCGCGAGCACCTCCGCCAATTGCGGCAGGATGGTTTGGGCGAGGTGCGGGATGTGTCGCGCATCGAACTCGACCATCTCGATGAACATGAGGTGCAGGGTGACGGGCCTCTCGCGCAAGAGGCCCACCATCTTGTCGGCCACGTCGCGCAGGTAGGCTTCGGCCGTGGCACCGCTCGCGGCGCGCAGCGAGGGCAGCACCAGGCTGTAGGGGTTGTAGGCCTCGAGCACCGCCACGTAGATCGCCTCTTTGGAGTCAAAGTGGTTGTAGATGCCGCCCAGCGCCACCTTTGCGCGGGCCGCGATCTGGCGCATGCTGGTGGCGTGGTACCCACGTTCGACAAAGAGTTGATGGGCGGCCGTCACAATGGCGGTTCTTGTTTCCTGGCTGGCGGCAGAGCGTCGCTTGGCTGGCATGCCCGCTGCCTTTCACTATTCGGTGAACGAACGCTCGTTCACATATCCTAGCAGGGCATTGCCCTTTGTCAAGTCACTGTTTCCAGCCTGTTTTCAGGATAGAAGGGAGCCTTACGTATGCCCCGCGTCGGGCGGGGTCTCTCCCCACCTCGGCGTTTGCCCGCCTGGACGAAAGGGCCGGCGACGGCTCGCTCGCTGTGGGTTTCGTTGCGGGGCGCCCTCCCAACACCATCCATTCGGCTTCCAGGATCCCGATCATTCACCACGGAGAACTCAGAGAGGGCCGTTGTCTTGGACCTTGATCCTGCGGTGGAGTGTTCTTGATGCCGGGATCATCAAGTGAGAGGGGAGGGAGAGCGCAAACCGATTCTCTTGCCAGGAGGAAGGAAGCCATGAGGGAAATCGATGGATCGGCACGACAGACCACAGAGCATGTCTCGGAGCTCTCCCCGGACTCCCCGGCCTGCGTCCGGGGCAGGCTGCGATTGAAGCTATTCTACCCGCGACGCCAATACACTTCCTCGAACAGAGACCAGGCCGCAATGATCCCCCAAGGCCGTCTCTGCGATCTCAGCGCTCTCGGCGGTGAAATCTCTTTTGCCCGCGGCGCCAGCATACTGCCTCTGGCGCAAGGAGGGCCTCAACACTCCCATAAGGAGTCTCTGTGTTCTCTGTGATCTCCCAGGCCTGCGTCCTGGGCAGGCTGTGGTGAAAGCTCTTCCTCTCACCCGCCTCGGTTGACCTCGTCGAGCACCTTCAACACCTCCGCATTCTCCGGTATATCGCTCATCGACTGTCCGTGGTGCTCGAAGCGGATGCGTCCCTCGCGGTCGATCACGTACAGTGCCGGCATGCGCCCGAACTTGGCCAGGTTCACTTTCTGGCGGTAGACATTGGCCACTATGTGCTTGGGGTCGGCCAGCCCCACAAAGGGAATCTGGTTCTCTTCCCAGAAGCGGCGGAATGCATCCGGACCATCGGGGCCGATTGCCAGGATCTCCGCCCCGCGGCTGCGGAAGGCTTCGTAATCGAGGCGCAACTGCGCCATGTGCCGGCGGCAGTAGGGTCAGGCAAAGCCGCGGTTGAAGACCAGCACCACGTTTTGTCGCCCGCGATAGTCGCTCATATGCACGGCGCGGCCGGTGGTGTCGATTAGTGCGAAATCAGCGGCGAGCTTGGGTTGGATTGCCTCGGGCATGGATGGCCTCAGTGTGGGAGGGTGTCAACGAGTCGCCTTGCTTCGAATTTGAGTCCAAATTGCGTGCGGTAGGCGCTGGAGGGTTAGGGCGGTCATGGTGCCCGGCTCGCGCCGAGCGCCTTCTCGATCTCGTCTAGGTGCATGGTGCGGTGATGGGCGCGGTCCAGCCGGACGTGGACATCGCGGCCCTCAATTGCACTGACCATAGAGGGCGGCAGTTCGGCAATGGCCCGATCCGCCTCTTCGGCCGCTGCGAGCGCCAGGCGCGGCGCGGCCTCTGGCGGGACGGCGAGGAGCATATCCTTGATGCTGTCGTTGACGATATCCGAGTCGATGGGCGAATCTTCCACGCCGGTCTTCATCCAGCGTGCGAGCAGGAGGCTCGCGCGCCGATCCCAGAAAGCCAAGTGCAGCAGAAGGGCGGCGACCGTCCAGCCCGCGCCGACCTCCTGGCGTAACGTCTCGGGCGTCAGCCCGGCAACGAACCGGCGCAAACGATCGAGGGAATCCTTGTTGAGCCCGATGTAGTTGACCACGGTTCCTCCCGTATGGGCGCCGAGATTCTATCCCTTCAGGGGGCGGCCAAGCACCTGGCCAGGCACAAACCCATAGGCCGGGTGTTGCGGCGGCGCCATCCGCTAACTCGCGTACGTCATTCTCAGGGCGCTGACGGCGGCAGTTGCAGCTACGTTCGTCGCGAGACTTAGGCCTTGGGCAAGACGGGCCAATTGCGGAATTCGCTTCGGGTTCGCTAGCACGAAGCGCGCCACGGCTCCCAGACGAGGCTCGCCGTGCGGTCCTGCCAGGCCGAACACGGCCGGGTCCGTTGAGCCATCGTCGGCTCGATCGCTGATTGCGCGGAAAACAGACCAGGGACACTGCCGTCGTTCACAGACCGCGGCGACTGCCGCGGTTTCCATGTCCACCGCGATCACGCCTTGGCGTTCGAGGCGGGCCGCTTGCGCCGGGTCGCTCACCAGCTCGTCAGAGGTGGCCAGCTTGCCTCGCGGCTCCACGTCGCCAATTATGTTGGGCTGGAATTGTGCGCCGGTCGATAGGTCGATGACGAGCTGCGGGACAACCAGATCCCCGACATCGACGCTCGGGCCGATGCCTCCTGCGACCCCCACCACCACGAGATGGCGTATGGGGCCGGAGTCCAGGACCCTCTCCGCCGTCTGCGCGGCGGCCTTGGTTCCAATCCCCGTCGTTGTGGCAACGATCGCCATTCGGCCAAGTCCACCCGCTAGGAGGCTGCGGTCACCCGATGCTGACCATTTCAGGGACAAAGCGCGCACCAGCGGCATGAGCTCCGATCGCATCGGCGCGAGGATGACGATCCTTTCTTCTGATCCGGGTCTGATCACGGCTCTCTCCTGGGCGGGCGGCGCACAGGTACTTCATTCTAAGACAAGGTACATGGCAGGCAAGTGGGCGCTCCTTGAGCGGCGGGAGCCGCGTCGGTCGAAGATCCTGGCGGGTTTCCAGAGCACTAGTGAGGGGTTAGGCAGCAGCCAATCATCTCCTAGGAGTTGCCCTTCGTCGGAGCCTTGTCACTTTCGCTCTGAGGGGCGTAGAGCCAGAAATTCAGAGGGAGTCGCGGGTCGTAGGTCCGAAAGCCCTGGGAAGACTTGAGCCCGACGGTGAGTCGGTTTGCCTTGCAGGTCTCGTCGAGGTGGATCATAACCTGGAAGCGATCGAGGTCGCTCTTACCAGGGGGCATGACTAGGCGTCCGGATGTGACCTCTGATAGTGGGAGGTCTTCTTGGCCAGAAGCGCCCAGACGCCACAAGGCGTAAGTGGGATACGCCATATAGGAGAATGCGCCCAGTCCAGCGAAGAGATCGGCAACTTGCGCCAAGGGTGTGGTCTTGGAGTCAACTTCGGCGATGTGCTGGATTCTGAACTCTCGTGCGAAGTTGATGCGAAAGAGGGTGGGCGCCGAGGGATCGCCAGGGGCGCGCAGGCTTGCCCCTGCAGCATCCAGGCGATTCTGAACGGAGATCCAGTCCATGGCTGTGTTCTCGTCCGGAAAGAGCGCCCATGTGCTTTGGGGCGGCCATCGCGTGGATAGGACGTTCCGGCAGAGGTAGTAGTACATCCTTTGCAGGTTGGCGATGTCGTCTCTCTCGGGGATCTTGTGCCGGCTGTCCTCGGTATCCCACACGAGGACGTCGACCCTCAAGTGCGAGCGAATTGCCCGGTCGAGTATTGCGTCGATGACATGGAGGGCTGCGAACCTATCGCGAGCCTGACGTAGTTTCGTCCACTTGAGCTCGGCAACCTGAGCCCTATCGAGGATGTCGGCGATTTCGGAGGAGACCTCAGCTGACCTGGAAGCCTCAAGAGTGACCACCGCAACGGAGCGGTATCGGTGATCTGTGTATGACTCGTCGGCGAAAGCTTCGTGCGTGGTGTTCGTCATGATGAGTGCGCCAGGAGCAGAGAGGTGCTGCTGCCTAACTAGTATATATGCGGCACCAACCTCCACGCCCTCCGGCAATACGCTCGCCCCTCCTCGCCGAATTCCTTCGCCATCAGTGCTTCTTCGTCGTGGATGCGCCACAGGAGCAGCGCGAGGACAAACGGAAGGAGTGCAAGACCAACCCACGTGCGGAACGCAAGCGATGCGCCGAGGGTCAGGAGCAGAATGCCGAGATAGCGCGGGTGGCGGATCAGGCGATAGGGCCCAGCCGTGATGAGGTTGTGGTTCTCCTGGATGGTTACCTCTGCCGAGTATTGGCGCCCGAGGTAGATGCCAGAGAGGAAGACCAGCGCGTACCCGATGGCGGTGACGAATACCCCGGGCCAACGTACGAAAGGCGATTCGGGGAGTACGGCCAGCCCGCGCCGATCGCAGAAGGGCAACACGATGAGCCCAATTGCCAGAACGAGCAGCATCGCGTAGCCGACCGCGGCTTGCCGCGGCACTCGCTTTTCCTTGAGGCCTGAGGAACCCTCAATACCCTGCGGGGCAACGACGGCCTGGTACGCAACGGCGACGCCAAACGCAGCGATGACTACGGCATAACCGAGGCGAGCCGAGGAAGAGAAGAAACTGCCCACATCGGCCAGGCCCCAGCCGAGGAGCGAGATGCCGAGGTAGAGCGCAAGTGTGCCGGCGAAGGTCCAGACTGCTCGTAACGCCAGCCTCATGTACGCCTCCAAGACGCACGACCAGGTCGCCGTGGAATTGTAGAACAGCGCCAAGCGCAGCGCCAACGACCACTCATGCCGCCAGAGGCGCGCTCACCTCATCTAGCTTGGCGATCTCCTCGGGCGTGAGGCGCCAGCCCAACGCGCCTGCATTCTCCTCGACCTGAGCTGCGCTCTTAGATCCGGGGATCGGCACGGCGCCTTTGCAGATCAGCCAGTTCAACGACACCTGGGCGGGCGTCTTGCCGCCATGGACCTCGCCCATCTCGCGCAGCAGGCTGAGCAGCGGCTCCACGCGTCGCAGATAGCTGGCGTTGTACATTGCCCCCCGTGGACCCGTGGGCGGATGAGCGGGCGTGTACTTACCTGCCAGGACGCCCTTGCGCAGCGGGCTGTAGGCGATGATCGTAACGCCGAGTTCCCGGCAAACGCCCAGCGTGCCGTCGCGCTCGATGTGACGGTCGAGCAGGCTGTATTCCACCTGATTGGAGGCCAGCGGCAGCCCGTGACGGACGAGCACGTCGTGCGTGCGCCGAGTCCAATCGGCGTTGTAGTTCGACACACCCGCGGCGCGTATCAATCCACGCTGCGCGGCCTCGGCCAGGGCCTCAGCCCAGAACACGGGCGCATTCGGCGGATAGGGTTGGTGGATCTGATAGAGCTCCACACTCTCACGCCCCAGCCGCTTGAGGCTTGCGCGCAGCGCAGCGTGCAAGGCGCCGCGCGTCAGCCGCCATGGAAAGGGAAAGAACTTCGTTGCCAAGATGACCTTGCGATTGGTCGAAGGCATCAATGCGCCAAGGAACTTCTCCGATCGGCCGTTGCCATAAAGCTCGGCGGTGTCGAAGAAATCGATGCCGGCCGCCAGGCTGGCGTGAAAGCTCTCTTCCACCTGGCGTGGGCCATACTCGCGGCCGAAGCCCCACATGAACCGATCGCCCCATTCCCATGCGCCCGTGCCCATGGGCGGGATGCGGATGTCCGTCTTGCCGAGCTGCACAGGTGCCTCGACCATATGGTGACCTCCGATGATGATTCGGGTGGGTTGACCCCGTAAGTTCACCCACCCCTTACCCCTCCCGCTTCGCAGGACAGGCTCCCTTAGGGAGGGGGAAGAACTTGTATCTGGGAGCGGGGGGCTTTGCCCCCCGCTCCCAGAGGCTCACACTCTTGACGATCTCACTCGGGCTGGCGCGGTTTGAGCTCCCGCATGCCCACACCCCTTTCGACCTCTGTTTGGGCAGGGCATGCCGTGCCCGACGGCCCCACTTCGTTAGGTGCCTGCGACGGTCCCGACTCCCAGATGCCCACACCCCTTACGAACTCCGGCGGGCTGGCCTGCTTGGCGCTCCGAGAAGCCAGCCCTTTCAACTCTATCGGGGCACGCCATGGCGTGCCCCAACAAACTAGAGACTCTCAGTGATCTCTGAGGTGAAGCCCTTCCCCTCACCCGCGCAGCACATCGCGCAGCGCGTCCTCCAATTCCGCGAACTTAAAAGCAAAGCCCATCTCGGCCAGGCGGGCTGGGATGGCCCGCTGCCCAGTAAGGATCAGGCCGGCCATCTCGCCCAACACCAATCGCAGGGCAAACCCCGGAACCCGGACGATCGAGGGCCTGCGCATCACCTTGCCCAGTGTACGCGCGAACTGGCGGTACGTGCAGGGCTGCGGCGCGGCAAGGTTGAAGGGCCCGCGCGCATCCGGGCGGTCGATCAGAAAGCGAATCGCCCGTATGTGATCGTCAAGATGAATCCAGGGTACCCCCTGGCGGCCGCTGCCGAGGGGGCCCCCCATCATGAAGAGGAAGGGCAGGCGCATGAGCGAGAAAATACCGCCGTGCAAGCTGAACGGCAGGCCGGTGCGAATGATCACACGCCGCACGCCGAGAGCCTCGATCTCGGCGGTCGAGGCTTCCCATTGGACCGCCACTCGTGCGAGAAGGTCCTGGCCCGGCGCCGTTTCTTCCGGGATTTCCTCGGTGCCGCGAGGGCCGTAGTATCCGACGCCGGAGGATTGGATGACCACGCGCGGCCTGGACCGAACTTTGCGCACCGCCTCCGCCACCGCATTGCCGACATTTATCCGGCTGGTCAGGAAGCGCTGCTTGCGCGCTGCGGTCCACGGCCAATGGGAAAGGCTCTCACCGGCCAGGTTGACGATGACCTGGGCGCCCTCGGCCAGGTCGGCCCAGCCGGCCGAGCTCCGTGCATCCCAGCCCACCACACGCATACCGGTGGGCAGCCCAGTCACCCGTTTCGGCCGCCGGCTGAGGGCGATCACCTCATGCCCGTCCGCGGCCAGGCTGGCGCCGAGCGCGCGGCCAAGAAAACCCGAACCACCGGTGATGATGACTCGCATTGTGCACCTCTCCCCGATTGGAGACGCCGGCCCCAAGCCGGCACACCTCATCCCGCATCACAAGTCTACCCCCGCTCGAGCACGAATTCGAGAGGCGTACAAGCTGGGCGGGGAATGCCCAATCTCACCGCCCGACTGTGAGGTCATCGAGTGAGGGACTGGCGCGAGCGGGCAACTCGTACGACGCAAGGACTGCGATCGAGCGGTTGGATTGAACGCGCGACGCGAGTGAGAAATGCGTGAAGAGTCAGCCCGTGGCGAATGGCAACGTGTGACGGATTCTCAAGAAGGGGGGAACAGCACGAGGGCTACTTGGTGCCGTCGGACAACTCGGCGACCGAACGCAATAACCCGAACACGAGCAAGCCGATCTTGGCCAGGCTGCCGCCGGAGACGGACGGGGCGTCGGCTCCGCGGCGCTGCTGCGATTGCATGAAGAGATAAGCCGCGCCCAGCCCAGTGAGGGCTCCGAGCACTCCCCCGATCAGCAGGACGCGCGTGCGGTAGTTGGTTTTCCCCAGGCGTTGCATGCAACCCCTCGCGAGTTAGCTTTTGTCGGGTGGGCGGAAGCCGGACACGGCGGCGTCGGACACGCGACGGACGGCGGCCGAGGCACCGCGGACCCACACCGCGGGCAGCGCCACAATGCGCGCAACCTGGTCGACACGTGCCGCGAGAATCTCGAGCCAGCCCTGCAGGATGTCGGCGTAAGGCGGGAGCGCGTGAATGGCCATACCGGTCAGGATCGAAAGGCCGACCACAATGAGGATGCCGACCAGGCCGCCGCCCAAAAGAACGAGGCCGAGAATGGTGGCGGCCAGATTCGACCACGCGCCGAGCCCGGCCCCGCTGCGCGCGCCGACCAGGAGCAGCAGGCCGACCAACGCCGCTCCACCGAGCAGCACGGGCAGATAGATCTGGGTGAGCGCGCGGCGCTCGAGGCGGGCCTGCATTCGCTCCGCGGCGCGGCGATTGCCTTCGGTCACTCGCAGCGGGCTGCGACTTATCATGCGCGGATTATAGCACGCGGGTTCGCCCGGAAGCGCCCGGCAGGGGCTGCCTTTGTGACGAGGCCGCTTTCGTTGACGCGATAGATTACAGGGGCCGAAATGTGTGCACTACCTGGCATTTGGCAGTTGGGTGTTGGACCGATCATGCGTGGGTCGAATTATCGTCGTTGGGGTCTTCTTGCGAATTTCTCAGGCGGGTGCCCCATGCGAACAATGGCTTCCTCGTCATTCGCAGGAATTCTCGGTTCCTTCATTTCGTGCAGCAATTCGCGAGCATATTGTGCGGCGAATTGGACGACTCTGGCGAGCCGCTTCTCTTGAAGGTTCTCGCTCGCCATTTCGCATGGAATGCGCCAATGTGCGATCGCATTTCAGCTCGCTTTGTCCGGCCGGCTAAAGGCCTCGAGCTAGGCTGCCCGGCTGATGTGGGCAACGCAACAAGGACTCTCGGATAATCCGGCCGCCCAGACAAGCATCCCCGAAGGCGCAGCCCGCCGGGCTTGTGCCCGACGCCCCCGGCACTATTCTTCCGACGCAGACATTTCGGACGGGGGTTTTCGGCTGCCACGGGTCGTGACATCCGCGCAAATCGCCGGCCGCGGAGCTTGTCTCCGGAGCAGTTCCCTTGTGTTCAGTCTTCGCGGCTCCAGAAGACCTTGTGGCCCTGGCGCTTGAGATCGGGTTTCCGCAGGCGGATGGCCATGCCGTCCCCCACTCGCTCGCGGTGCTTGCCTTTCTTCCAGTCACGCCGGATCCCTACCCAGAGATACAGCGACAGGCCAAGCAGGACGACGATCGGAAGGGTCATCTCGCCGAGGGGTTTTCCCCCAAGGACGACGGGGACACTGGCAACGATCGCCACCAGGGCTAGCCCTCCCCCGTACAGTGCGGCCAACCGGTTGACACGCCGGTCCACGCACGAGTCACACAGGAACACATCTTCCTTCCCCGCGATCCCGTAGATCTTTGTGACGGTCTTGTGCCTGTACGTCGATAAGGCCAGAGATCCATACCTCACGATATATTCAGCACCCGTGCTGGTCTCAGCGCCACAGCTTGCACATCTCATGGTGCGCCTCCTGGCGTATTGCCCCTGCCCCGTTGCTGGGGGTGGGGCATCGTTGTTGCCCTGCGCCTGCAGTTTCCGCTCGCGGATCCTTGGATAGACACTCAGGTGTTACGTGAGGCCCCGGGTCAGGTTCGAGCCGCGAGCCTCCCCATTGCCTCTACTGCGTTGGCGGTATGCGCGCGAATGAGCGTAAGGCCGTCGCGCTACGGCACCACCCCTACCCGTTGCCAAGCCACAGCGAGCTGCGTAAAGGCCGAGCGAGGTGCAGGAGAGTTGATTGGCAGGAAGCATGTACTTGTCCACCCACCCGCAGCATGCGTCGCGAACGGGCTTGTTGTCGGATAGGCAAGCGAGCCAGCCCGAGATGTCGATGGCTGAGTAGAGAAGTATGAGGGCGGGCATGTGCAGTCGCTTTTCAAGGCAAGTCTCCGCGGCCAACACGATCTGCAGGAGGCTGGAAACGTGATCTTGGCGATTGATGGTGCGATGGCTCTTCCGGTTGCCTTGTATAAAGGAGCTGGCCAGCCGGTGACGGTTGGCCGATAATCTCCGTAGAAGCCGAGGCCGACGTTCCTGCCTTGAGGTTCAGCCTCGTCCGTTAGCCTGTCGCCTCGGCTCTACGAGAGG
>Ga0315277_10001985_pt1 | contig 28897 bp, 19 predicted proteins | sample YL17G05_15_MG_FD_203695 | JGI IMG/M metagenome (GOLD analysis project Ga0315277, IMG submission 203695) | Sediment microbial communities from Yellowstone Lake, YNP, Wyoming, USA - YL17G05_15 | ecosystem: Environmental > Aquatic > Freshwater > Lake > Sediment | place: USA: Wyoming | collected... | reverse complement strand
CGGCTGGATTTCGCCAACCGATGATTCGTATCCGAACCGGCCCTGATCTCATCCCACGGAATCGCCGTCAGATCGAACGCCTCGTAACCGCGAACGCAAATGCCGCGAAGCCGGCCACAGCGATAGGCGGCAAACTCTTCGTGGCCATTTGTCCGAAAGTCGCGGCGTTTCTGGAAAAGATGCACGGGCAACTCGTCCCCCGGACCCGGCTTAATGGTTGCGACGATGAGCCACGAATGGGAAATTGTCAACCGGCTTGAATGGGATTGGATGCGCGAAACCGGCGATGATTTTGAAAAACTGGAGCCGACCACGCGCGAGGGAAAACCTGTGCCGGTGTAACTCCACGCTTGCCTGTCTCCCGCCCCCGGCCCGGTTCATGAGGGGCTTTTCCGTTGACCGCGTGCCGTGAGGCTCGCAAACTCTTGCCCGCCGAAAACCCGGTTGCCGGTTGTTGGTTGCGGGTTGCAGGTTTCAAGCAAGGACCGTTTCGCGCGGAGGAAAAAGATGAGCAAGGATCAGGGATACGCGATCGTCCGGATGGAACAAATCGAGCCGGCGCGGAGCACGTGCGGCACGTCGCGCCGGGCCTTTATTTCACCCGACAATCGCGCCGCCAGCATCCATCTGCTGGAACTGCGCACGGCCCAACAGCCGCACCGTCACAAGAAGACAACCGAGATCTACTACATTCTCGAGGGCGAAGGCGCTGTCGAACTCAACGGCAAGGACGTTGCCGTGCGGCCCGGGACCGCGATCCTGATCAAACCAAAAACATTCCATCGCGGCAAGGGCCAGATGCGTCTGTTGGTGATCTGCATTCCGCCTTACGACAAGAGCGATGAGTTTTTTCAGTGATGAAGCGACTGGTTGCAGTCGTTTGCGGGGTGATTGTCTTCGGCTGGATGGCCGTGGCGGGGGCTTATTTTCTGGCCGAAAATCCGGGCGCGCTGGGATTTCTCGCCGAGCCGCTCCGTCAATGGCTCCGAGTGCCGCTCGCCGACGGACTGCCGCCTCACAATCTCCTGCGGGTCTTCGGTCACATTCGCGCGTCGCTCGGTCTCCGATCCTTTCAAGGATTGCCGCTCGAAATCCTCGGCGCTCTGGCGGCCTCGGTGTGGCTGTTCATCGTATTCGTGGGAACGGGTCTGCGGATCACACGCGGCTTGGGTTTGCGCCATCTGGGGCCGCTCGAAGCGCTTGCGGTCGGCGGAGCGCTTGGATTCGGCACATGGGGTCTGTTCGTTTTGCTTCTAGGTTTCGTGCAACTGCTCCACCCAGCGGTACTAATCGCCGTTTTGATTCCGGCAACCGTGGTTGTCGCGCCGGTCCTGCGCAGGTGGGTCGGGGATTGTGCCAATAACATCGCGCGACGTCCGCGCGGCGCGATTGAGTGGACGGCAACCGTCCTCGCATTCTTGGCGCTGGCGATTGGATTGATTTACACGCTGACGCCCGCAATCCAATCCGACGGTCTTCGCTATCACTTGTCCGCGCCGCAAGTCTATCTTCGCCAGCACCGCATTGTCTATTTGCCGTTCAATGCATTCACCAATTTCCCATTCCTGATCGAAATGTTGTTCACGTTGTCGCTGGCCGTGTCGGGCGATCTCGCGGCCAAGATGATCCACTTCGAATGCTTTCTGCTTTGCGGCCTTTTCGTGGCGCTGCTGGCGCCGATGCTGTTCGATGGATTGAAAACGGAGGTCGAGCCGGAGCACGGCGCTGCGGCCCTATCCCAATCGAAACCTCGGCTGTCGCTGCTGGCGGCGCTGGTTTTCTGGACCACTCCGACGGCCCTCGTGGTTGGTGCATGGGAGTTCATTGACCTGGGGACGGCGCTGTTTTTCATCGCGATGGTTTATGCGCTTGTGCGTTGGCACGGTGGCATGGACATCCCGTCCATGAAGAACTATGGGCAGGATGCCCATGCTGCAACTGACAGCATGACAGGTTGCCGGCCTGTCCTACGGAAGCCGTGGCGTTGGATCGCCGCTTTGTTTCTCGGTTTTCTCATCGGCACGAAATACACAATGCTCGCGATGCTCGCGGTTGTGCCATTGGCGATCCTGTTGGAACTTCCCGCGTTTGCACTCGGTCAGCGATCAGCAGTCGGCAATCAGCCGCCGGCAATGCGAAATCGAAAGCCAGAAGTCGAAAATCGAAAATGGGATTGGGGCTATTGGCTTCGCGGCAGCGTTTTCATTGGCGTGGTGGGTATGGCCGTCGCGTCGCCGTGGTTTGTCAAGAACGTCGTTTTCACCCACAATCCGGTTTATCCGCTGGCGTGGGGCGTGTTCGGCGGAGGCGAGTGGAACGCCGAGAACGCCCGCTTCTATCTCGATAAATCGAGCCAGAAGGGTTTTCATCCGCGCTACGACCGCAACATCGGCGAAACCTTGCGGCACATGTCCGTGACGCCGTGGAAGGCCTCGATTCATTGGCCGCGCTACGAGGCGCAGTTCCTCGGCCCGCTTTTTCTTCTCTGGATTCCACTTCTGTTCCGCGTGCTGATGGACATCAGGCGCGGGACATCGCGGGCTGGGCCGCTCCGCCTTGTTATTCTATTTGGGTTTGCCTACGGCGCCGTCTGGTATTTCACCTATCAAAGCAATCGCCTGCTCATTCCGGCGCTGGCTCTTCTTTCGGCGCTGGTGGCCTATTCGTTGGCGGTCGCCGAGCGAACGGCGCGCTGGCTTTCGCGAGGAGCGATGGCGGTCCTTCTTGCCGTCTGTCTCTACAACATCGAATGGTCGGCCGAATGGGTTTTCCGCGAGACCTCGTTCAAGCCATCCGCCGCTTCCTATTGGCTTGGCCGCCAGTCGCACGATGACTATACCAGCCAAGCCTTTCCGCCCTATCGCCTTTTTCAGCTGATGACCGAGCATGTGCGGCCGGCGGAGAAGATACTATTCGTCGGCGAGTATCGAACCTGCTATTGTCCTTTTGATTGGCAGGCAAGCGACTGGTTCGACACGCCGCTGATTCTCCATTACATCCGCAACACACCCAACAATGAGACACTATTCGACCGCCTGCTGGCCGAAAGGACGCGATGGGTTTTCTTGAACGATGATGAGCTATCGAAATACGATACGCGCGCGCCCGAGGATTTCTTTCGCCTACGCTTTTCGGATGACGAATGGAAGCGTTTCACCGGAATACTCCGGCTGGAGCGCGGCCCCGATGGTGGCGCCACAATCGTTGCCCACCCACGGCTTCAACCCGTCCTGCAACAATCGGGAATGTACCTTTACGAGATCGCGCCAAAAAGGTAGGCAAGGCTGACAACCGCAAGTGTTTGATGATCTCTCATACGCAACCTCATAGATTGCAGCGCGTTGGAAGCAATATTCCCAGTCCAAGGGCATATCTTCCACATCGGATCTGGCTAGTGGTCTTTCAAACGGTATTTGATGGAATACCCGATGGTGTCATTGCGAGCCGCCATGGACGGCGGCGAAGCAATCCCCTCTTGAGAGACACCGACGATGCGATTGCTTCCTCGCCACAGAACGGCTCGTCGCAATGACACAGGGCTGGTATCCATCATTTACGATTTGAAGGACCACTAGCCCGGCTTCAGCGGGCTCTCCGGTTCGCCCCGGGCTTCAGCCGGCGGGTCAGAGACGGGTGCGCCTCGCGGATTCGCGAGACGGCTATGCGGCCTCAGGGTTGGTCCAGTGGGTTTCCCGCTGCTCGTTGAATGGGACCGCCGACATCTCGGACAGTCATTCTCCTCGCGCTCAAACTCGATCTCCCCGGCAACCGACTTGGCCGTCCGGCCTGGCCGTCCTTTCGCGCGATGGGCTATACCGTCTCTCCGTGGGGCATGACGGATGGGGGAAAACGCGCCGTTACCCCTCTGCTCGGCTTTCTAACGATCCGCCTTTGCCTCCTCCTGGTGCAATCGCGTGTTCTCCCTCTGCCCTTCCAGCAGTAAACCGTCCATTGCCTCTCTCCGTTTCATCGCCCGCTCCCGCGTCATCAACTCCTCGATCTTCTGCGCAACCGTCACTTTCGGGGTCTCCGCCCCTTCCCGCTTCTGCAGCCGCTTCATCGGCAGCATCCGCCGCACTGGGATTGCCACGATCTCTAGCAAGACCCATCACAAAAAGGAACCTCTTTCTTTCACCCCGTCTCACGAATCCGTGAGACGCACCCGTCCACGCTGCCGGCGCTCTTTTCGTATTGACATTTACATACCGCTGTCTCATGGCGAGCATGTTGCGTAGTGTGGGGAATCGCCAAGCCTCTCGGTCGTGAGGCAAAAGGGGTGCTCTCATGTCGCATTGCGGCCAACAGGATGTCATGATCGGTCGTGTCACCGAAGGACGTCGCTGGGTGCCGTGGGTTACATTCGGACTTGTTGTCTGGGCGCTGGCGGGGGACGCTGTCGCGCAACAGGCCTCCAACATCGAGCTGGTTGGCCAGTACCGCACGTCGAGGAGCGCCGTGAGGGTTCTCGTCGCGGACAACATAGCCTATGTCGGGGGTTTTGCCATGGGGGCTATGCCGGATCTCGAGATTCTCGATGTCTCAGACCCCACATCCCCAACGCGAGTCACACTGTATCATGATGTGTCTTGCGTGGATATGTTTCTCGCGGATCATCGCTTGTATGTGGCCTCGGGGTGGGCGTGGCTTGAGATCTTTGACGTCAGTACGCCATCGGCGCCAATGCTGCTCTATAGATACGCCGTGGGCGGGGGGAATACGGCGGCCTCCGGCGTTTGGGTAGTCGGCAATCTCGCCTATGTTGCGAGGGGCGACAGGGGGCTGCTCGTGCTCGATGTCACAAATCCCACGTCGCCAACATATCACGCATCCTATGATACGACGGGTACGGCCATGAAGATCTGTGTGTCAGGCGACCGTGCCTACCTGGCCGACGGACCAGGCGGACTGAGGGTCTTCAACGTTTCCAATCCGGCCGCACCGACGTTGTTGGCAACGTTCCCTACCACAGGCGCCATCGAAGAGGTTCGAGTCGTTGGCAATCGGGCCTACTTAGGATGTAACTCCAGTGCGTTTCCGCCTTACGGCATTGTCCAGATCATTAACGTTTCAAACCCCGCATTGCCGGTGCTGTTGGGCGAGTATCCAACACTAGAGGCGTATTGGTGGATCGGCGGGATTGATCTGGTTGGCACTACGGCTTATGTGGCCAACGGGTTAGGTGGACTGCGCGTTCTGGATGTCGCCGATCCTTCGTCCCCGACCCTTGTTGGCTTCTACGAAAAGTCGTCCACGCCCGCTTGGGCTGCGCAGCATGTGCAGGTTTACAACGATCTGGCGTTTGTTGTATTCTATGACCAGGGTCTTCTTATCTTGCGCTACACACCAGCACGGCTATCGTTGCGTTCGCCCTGGTGGCATTACCGTTAGGGCAATTTGGAGGCAAGCAGCGCCACGATCGCCATCGGCGGCCGTGTAGTCGCGCCCCTCCCGCTCGTCCGCGCCATCTTCCGCCTGGTCCGGTTGCCTCAAAAAACAGCTACCTATAGATCGCGCCAAAAACGAGCCACCCAAATGCGTCAGAAAGGAGCCACCCAAACCCGAATCGCCGCCTGACGTTCGGTAACATTTCCTATTGACGCAACAAGCTCGGTCGCCTGCACGAAGACAAACATCGGGGAGATTTCCAGGACCTTCCTCAGAAAATCGGGTGCATTGTCACGGGACCCGCGTCATTATTGAGGATTCGGGATTGGAGAAGTGGAAACGTTGTTTTTTGGGGAATGTCCGAGGGGGTATTTCGGGGTAGAAAAACGGGCCTTGTGGTGATTGGTTCTGGGTTGGAAAGACGCGCAAAACCAATCCAGACCGAAAGGCCCGTGTGATGAATATATGGAAAGTTGCCTACCGATTGCGAGAGCAAATGTGTTCGTTTTTGGGGAATCTTCGTCTGCCCAAGACGGTGCGGCGGTTTGTGTTGGAGGCGCTGTATGGGATTGTGGCCCGGCACTCGGTGATGCTGACCGAGATTGGGCGGTCGCTGAACGAAGCGATTCCCCTGATCAAGACAGAGAATCGTCTGTCGCGCCAGGCAGGGCGAAAGGGTCTGGACGAGGCGGTCACCCGGTTTGTGATCCGCGGGGGAGCGGGGCGGGTCAAGGAAGAGACGCTGTTGATCATTGATCCATCGGATCTTGCCAAGCCCTATGCGGAGAAGATGCAGTACTTGGCACGGGTGCGCGATGGCCGTGAGGGAGAGATCGCCAACGGCTATTGGCTGTGTCAGGTGGTGGCGGTGGAGTGTGGGGGCAAGGAGATCGTTCCTCTGGTCAATCACCTATGGAGTCAGAAGGCACCGGGTTTTGAGAGCGAAAACAAAGAGATTCTGCGGTGCATTGACGCAGTGGCGGAGACGACGGCGGGACGGGGCATCTGGGTGCAGGACCGCGGAGGGGATCGAACCAACCTGTTGGAGCCGTTGTTGGAACGACAGGCGCAGTTTATCGTGCGGCTGGTGGGCAACCGTCATCTGATCTGGAGCCGGCAGGCCATTCTGGCGCGCGATCTGGCGCACCTCTGCTCGCTTCCCTATGCGGAAACCGTCCGTCGGCAAAACCTCGACGGAACGGAGACCATTCATACGATCCAGTTCGGGTTCCTGCGCGTCAAACTGCCGGGCTGGCGCGAGCCGCTCTCTCTGGTGGTGATCAAAGGGTTCGGCGCCGAACCGACGATGCTTCTGACCACGCTCGACGTCCGGGCGAACCGCAAGAGCCTGTGGTGGGTGGTCGAGGCCTACCTGACGCGCTGGCGGATCGAAGAGACGCTGCGGTTTGCCAAGCAAAGTTACGACATCGAGAACATCCGCGTCCTGGGCTATCAGAGCCTCAAGAACCTGCTGGCCCTGATCCTGCTGGCCATGTACTTCTCCATGGTCTTTCTCGGCCAACAAACCAAACTGGCCGTCCTCGCGCACCACGCCCTGCGCGCAGCCAAGCGGCTGTTCGGTATCCCCGACTTCTGGTACTACGCCATCGCCGACGGCATCCGCGAAATCCTCTTCGGCCGCCACAGCCGCCCCTTCCACTTTTCCACAAAAGCACGGGCCGGACCCTTTACCCAACTGGACCTCCTCGACCTGCCGGCACCCTGAAAAATCTGGGGAATGTTCTGGGAGATTTCCTATTGACACCCTCCCGAAAGCTTCTTAGCAATTTAAGGTTGGCAAACTGGGAATGGCTTGAGAAAAACCAGGTTGGCCAGGGAGGTGAGGAATGTCCGAAATGATTGTCACCCTCGGCGACAGTGTGGTGAGCCGATACGTATTTGACAAGGACATTGTGAGCATCGGACGTTCACGCGACAACGATGTCGTCATCGAGAATCTGGCGGTTTCCCGCAATCATGCGCGAATTCGTCATGAGAGCGGCCGGTATTTTGTCTCCGACCTCAACAGCGCCAATGGGACCTTTGTGAACGGCGTCCAGGTGACCCGGGGCGAACTCTTTCATGGCGACGTGATTGCCATCGGCAAACACAAGATCACCTTCAAGTGCGAGGCGCTCAGCGACAAGGCGCTGATCTCGGACGCATTCGGCGCCGATCGCACGGTCATCGTCAGTCGAATGCCCGTGGGCTATCTGCGCGTGGTCCGCGGGAAACAAAAGGACAAGGAGTTTCGGATTGACAAGGCCGAGACGACCATCGGCCGCGGCAAGGACTGCTCGATCTGCTTGCAGGACTGGTTCATCGGCAAGGAACACGCCATCATACAGCGGCAGGGGGAGACGTTTGTCTTGCGCGATGCGGGCAGTTGGCGGGGCACGAAGGTCAACGATGAGTCCATCACGGAGTGCACCCTGAAAAACGGTGACGAAATCCAGATCGGCGGAATTCGTTTTGTTTTCCGGATTGCGGAAGAAGACGGGGCGCCCGTCATGCCCAAACGCGCGTATAGCGAGCCCGGCAAAGTCAGCCCGCCCCAGCCAGGGCCGCCTGAGCTGCCTGCCGCCGGGAAAAAGCCAAGCGAAGTCTTTGCGGTCCGCGGGGAAGAGCCAGCACCCGCCGGTGTGAAGGAGAGTTCTGTAAAGTCTCCAAAGCTTACGCCGCTCGATTTTCTCCGCGAGGAAGAGAAGGCTGAACCCGAAGCCCTTTTCCCCGATTTGGAAACCGATTTGGGCCTCACACCCGAACCGGTCACCCCGGCGGTCACCGAGCGGGCGGTCGTTGTCCCGAGTGCTTCGGCGCCGGGTGGCGTTGGCGCCGAGCCTCGAAGGGAAACTCCCAAGCCATTGGAGCCGCCAACCGAGCCCATCGCTCCCGGCGCGGTCGGGGCTAAACCCACTGTTCCCTCACAAGTCTCGCTTGAGGAGATTGGTCTGTGGGAAGAGGCTCTCAAGAATAAGAGTCCCGTCATACGGAAACAGGCAGCTAGAATGCTTAAGAAGATGACCGGAAGGGATTATGACCAGTAAGCAGACGGTTCAGCGGATCGGCATCTTCTCCGACATCCACGGGAACCTGCAAGCCCTCGAAGCGATTTTCCGGGTTCTGGAAACCGACGAGAAGGCTGACCGTTGCTTTTGCTGTGGCGATATCGTGGGCTACGGCGGCAACCCCAACGAATGCGTGGATTTCATCCGGGCCAAGAACTGCCCGGTCGTGGCCGGGAATCATGACCATGCGGCGCTTGGCATGACCGATACCAGCTACTTCAACGAAATCGCCAAAATGGCGATTCAGTGGACCGGTGAAGTCCTCACGCCCCAGAACGCCGACTTTCTCCGAGCGCTGCCGATGGAAATCACGGAGGAGGAAATCCTGATCGTTCATTCCTCCCCTCGCGACCCTGCGGCGTGGAACTACATCCTCACCCTGGGTGACGCGCGGATCAATTTCGAGCATTTCAAGGAGCAAATCTGTTTCGTCGGCCATTCGCATCAGCCGTTCATCATTGAGTATGCCGCGGGGAAACTGTTCTGTCCCTCGCAACCCAGCATTGCGGTGGCCATGGACCATCGCTATCTGATCAACGTGGGCAGCGTCGGTCAGCCCCGCGACGGCAACCCCGACGCTGCCTATGCCATCTACGACCGGTCCGAACAGCGCATCGAAATCAAACGCGTGACGTATGACATGGCGGCGGCGCAGGAAGCCATCCGCCTGCAAGGTTTGCCGCTCCAGTTGGCCGATCGTTTGAACCATGGCTGGTAAAATGCCATCCGCTGTCCCGGACTCCGCGCGCAAGCGCATCGAGTCGCTCCGCGAGCATATCGAGCATCACAACTACCGCTATTATGTTCTGAACCAGCCCGAGATCAGCGACCGCGAATATGATCTGCTTGTGCGCGAGCTCGAGGACCTCGAAGAGAAATATCCGGCGCTCCGTTCGTCCCACTCGCCCACCCAGAGGATCGGCGAAAAGCTGACCGAAGGGTTTGCGACCATTACCCACCGCATCCCGATGCTCAGTATCTCCAACACCTATTCGCAGGAGGAATTGCGCGAATTTGACGACCGCGTGCGGCGATGGCTCGATCTGAAAACGGACATCGAGTATGTCGTCGAACTGAAAATTGACGGTGTGGCGGTCGCGTTGCGTTATGAGGATGGGCTGCTCGTTTCGGGGGCGACGCGCGGCGACGGCGTTCAGGGCGACGACATCACGGCCAACGTCCGAACCGTGCGGGCCGTGCCGCTTCGCCTTCCCGCCGCGGCCAAGCGGTATGGTCGTGTTCTCGAAGTGCGCGGCGAGGTTTATCTCGACCGGCCGAGTTTCGAGCAACTCAACCGCGAGCGCGGCAAAACCGGCGAGCCGCTGTTCGCCAATCCGCGCAACGCCACTGCCGGCTCTCTCAAACTGCTCGATCCGGACGAGGTGGCGCGGCGACCCCTGCGAACTTTCTTCTACGCGGTCGGCGAGACCGATTTCGACTTGCCGCCCACCCATTTCGAGCGGCTGGCGTTCTTCGACAAGTTGCGTCTGCGCGTCAATCCCCACCGAAGCCTGTGTCGCTCGATCGGCGAAGTCATCGAGAAGACGGTCGAGTGGGAGACGCGTCGCAAGTCGCTCGACTACGACACCGATGGGTTGGTCATCAAAGTCAACCGAATCGTGTACTGGGATCGCCTGGGCGCGACGGCCAAATCGCCGCGGTGGGTTGTGGCCTACAAGTTTTCGGCCGAGCAGGCCGTGACCACGCTCAAGGAGATTGTCGTGCAGGTCGGCCGCACGGGAACGGTCACGCCGGTGGCGAATCTCGAGCCGGTCTTCCTGGCGGGAACCGTTGTCTCGCGCGCCACGCTTCACAATGCCGACGAAATCAAGCGCAAAGACATTCGCGTCGGCGACCAGGTTGTCATTGAAAAGGCCGGCGAAATCATCCCCCAGGTCGTCCGCGTGATGACCGAATTGCGAACCGGCAAGGAAAAGCCTTATCAGTTTCCCACAAAGTGCCCTTGTTGCGTTTCGCCGCTTCTGTTCAGCGAAGAAGAAGTTGCGGTGCGTTGCGAAAATGCGTCGTGTCCCGACCAGATCAAAGACCGCCTCCTCCACTTCGGCCAGCGCGACGCGATGGATATTGAGGGGCTCGGCACGCAGTTGGTGGATCAATTGGTGAAGAATCTTGGCGTGCGCCGGTTTGGCGACCTCTATCGCCTGACGCACGAGCAGATCGCCGGTCTCGAACGCATGGGGCCTAAGTCAGCCGATAATCTGTTGGCCGCAATTGAAGCGAGCAAAACGCGGCCCCTGTGGGCATTCCTTTTCGCGCTGGGCATCCGCCACGTTGGTTTGCAGTCGGCCAAATTATTGGCGGCTCGATTTGGCGCACTGAAGGCCATCCGGAAACTCAAGCGCGAAGAACTCCAAACGGTGGAGGGCGTGGGGGACATCGTCGCCGAAAGCATCGAGAGTTTCTTCCACAATCCCGACAACGCGGCGATGCTCGACGATTTGCTCGCCTGCGGCGTGAAGCCCGTCGAGGCGCCGCCTGCCGCGCCCGCCAAGGCCGCTGCGTTTCCCCTGGCCGGCAAAACCTTTGTCCTTACCGGCACCCTTTCCTCTCTGTCGCGCAGCGAGGCGGCCGAGCGCATCGAATCTCTCGGCGGCAAAACTTCCAGCAGCGTCTCGTCAAAGACCGACTATGTAATTGTCGGCGCCGAACCCGGTTCGAAACTCGACAAGACCCGCCAACTCGGCGTCAAAACCCTGACCGAAAAAGAATTCCTCGCCCTGCTCGAAAGCGAGTCGTGATTCCCAAGATCAGATCGCTGGGAGTCTCAAAGGGGATCAATCTTGCTTTGCCGACCACCGCCAATAGCGCCGCCATAAGTCTGCAATGATCTTCACAATCAATTGCGGGTCCGCCGTGCGCTGGGCGGCCAAGTTCTGGAACTCATCGTGGAGCATATCGCGGAAACCTTGCCAATCTCTCAGGGCGCGGCGACAAGCAGTGTCGGATTCCGGAAAGGCAACGGGGCCGAAAATGCCTTCGTTGGCGAGTGCAATCAGCAGCTTCGCTCGCACTTCACTCCCCACCGCGAACGATTTGCCTCCTATGTTCACAGAGAAACTGCCGAACATTTGGGCCATAGTAGCGTGACCTTCGGGCAAATCAAGAACCTCGGTGCCGCCGCTGTCCGTAGAGGGAAGAAAACTGGAGGGAAACGGCCGTAGATCGCCTTGTTCTTTCGCCTCCAGGCTTTCCCAGATTTCCGCTGCGATGCTCATCGGAGTCGTTCTGCCCCGACGCGCCGCTCGCAGACGATTCCGCTGCGCAATGAGTTCAAGATTCCTTGTTCCAAGCAGGCGCGTCCTCAATTGGTCATAGATTGCTGTCAGTAAGGAATCCTGTTCTGCAAACTGCGCAACTCCAAGTGACCGCAGGACAGTTTTGTCCAATGCAAGCCGCTCAGGAGTTTCCATGTCTCTAAGCAAATCCTCCGAAGGCTTTCTGCAAAGGTCGTACGCTGCTTTGACGATTTCCTTACGCAATCGGCGATCAATCACGCGAGTGTCTGGAACAAGCATCATCTTGGCATCGCAAACCATCGTGTCCAAGTTGCCCTCTCGCCCCGTCATGCGGCCAAAGAGGAATTTCATGAGCGCGACTGGGGTGCTCAGAAGTACAGCCCAAAGAAGATCAGCGTTCTCCTGATCAATGGGATCTATTCCGTAGAGCCGGCAATTGCAGATCAGCCTTTCTTCATTTCTTGCGACGATATGTTTATATTGGTGTGCTTTGGGCCAACATATTGCCGGGCGTATCGAGTCAGTCAGGTCATACCAACGTTTCTTCTTTCGTGTTCTCGCTGCCACAGTGGACTTCTCATGTACGGGTCTGGGATCGCGTGTCCCCAGCGCGTACGTCTCACCATAGACAATATACTTCCATACATGTTCATGTTTCTTATGGAGCCCGGATTTCGGGAGATTCACCAGGAGGATTTGGCGTGCGAGTCGCTTCTTATCCACTTTACCGGAGGTCAGTTCGAACACGGAATGAATGATTGGCTCCAGGAATTGGGCCTCAATCAAATGCGGCGAGCCATCGCCCGCTTTGCAGACACGCACCTTCCGCGTCTCTTTCGGTGTAAGTCCAAAGGCCAGTCGCAATTGTTCTTCGCTCATCTCGCGCAGCCGCGTGTCCGTCACGTCGCGGGGATAGAAGAAGGCATCGCAACCCGTTGTCACTCCGCGTCGCACGTCAGCAATTCTGCCAAGAGGTACGAGTCGTTCGGAACAGCGATCTACCAGTTTGAAGAAAACATCAGGTGCACGAAGATGAATACCCCATTTTCCTCCGGTGTGCCTCTGAGTGGGATCTCCGCAGTTTTTCATCTCGTTCCGAGCATTTTTCGTATCGACGTCTTCTTCCTCCGCATCTTCCTCTTCATTCTCCTCGTTTTCAGAAAGCTCTAAATCGCTGATCAGATTCTCTTGTCGGACAACGCGAATGCGCCAATTCTCATTTTCCACATTTTCCGTCAGACTTTCCAAGAACCGTTGGATACGCTCAGCGGCCTCGATACGGTCGCCAGCACGCTCATAGTCGGCAAGAATGTCGGAAAGCGGGCGGCGGATCTCAACGAATCTAACGAGATTGTTGAGGCGCTTCTGCACGTCTGGTTCTCGACGGAGAATAGTGACAGCGGTGCCTATGCGAGCATCGGTAAACCACGGTTCAACGGAAGATTCCATGATGGCAATGATTGCAAAATTCTCCAGAGCCCATCTTTGCAATGGGAAACCGTATTCCACGTCAAGCCACATGGACGAAGTGAGAAAGCCGAAATAGCCGCTCTCCTTCAGAAACGACGCGGCATGTGGCCAGAAATAGACATGAATGTCCGACCGTCCGGAAAGGTCGATGCCCTTCCACGCCGTCTCGCATTTTTCGTGATAGGCTTTCTTCTGTTCTTGAGAAAGGCGTTCCTGTCGGATATAAGGTGGGTTTCCAATCACTGCATCAACTTTTGGGAGCGGAACAAAATCAAAGCGATCCCCTTCTTGAGAAATCCCGGCGGGGAACATGACCTTGTCCAGAGCCACATCAAAGAAGTCGCTGCAGGCCACACGGGGGTAGTTTGAGGCGCGTACTAGGTCACGCGTGGTGAGGCTGATTGTTGAAAGGTGGACGGCGTAACGAGACAGGTCCACGCCATAGATGTCCGACAACAGGCTCTCATGGCTAACGATCTTCTGCTCGCGCTCGGCAAGCCATTTCTTGCGGGCATAGGCGCGAATAAGAAATGTCCCGCCCCCGCAAGCAGGGTCGAGCACGCGATCGCGAGAGGAGCGAATCACAAAAGCGTTGATAAGATCAACGATCTCGCTTTTAGTATAGTGCTGTCCATAGCGATGACGCTCGCGCGGGCTCAATAAACCCTCGAAGATCTGGCCGATGATGCCATAATCAAGCGCCGTGAAATCATACTTATCCACCTGCTCGATTAGGCCACGCCATCCCTCGATAGCCAAGTCGCTGAGAAACGGCAATCTGTCGCCAAAGGAGTCGCCTCGGAATACCGTCTCGTAGTCTTCACTTACACGCTCAGCATCCCTGAAAGCATCTTCTAAATGCCCGCGCAAGTCTGCACCGGTCTTCGTTCGCTTGGGAACGGACAGGGATTCGAGTCGCTTTGGGTACTTTCTCCGAAGGGCGTCATAGAACACGATCCGGTTCGTTAGAACATAGCATGAGTACCTGGCGGCACGTTCCAGGTTATCCTGGGATTCTTCTTCAGTAATCGTTGCGCCCAGATTTCGGATCATCCACTGATCGAGGTTGCCATGGAAAGCAACATCCCTGCTGTAGTATTTGAGGATTTCTGCTAGCGTGCAGAAGGTGGGCCGATCAAGAGCGCATTCCAGAAGGTGAATAAACCACTCATCAAGTGGCCGACGCGGGAACGGCTTTGCGCCTTTGTAAATTTCCGCGTATTCAACAAGGAACTCTTCGAGCCGGCGCTTGAGTTTCTGCTGAACATCTTCCCGAAGAAGGTCGTCAGAGCGGTGGACCTCCTGGCCTTCCGGAAACCAGTCGTAAAATGTGATGCTGCGATCAAAGATGGGGCTATCGCGTCTGAACGTCTGCCAAAGAACAAACCGGTTCACATTCCAGGTGAAGAAGTACTCCGCTCCGACAGCGCTGGCCTTTGAGTGCGCGTCAAGAACGACCATTTCACTATACGGCGTACGCCCGTCGGGCCTATCGGGCAATTTGATCTCTCCCGTGAGGGCGTGGCCGAGCGGATTCTGTCGAGGGCGCAAAACAAGATCCCGCCGCTTTCTCCCGATCTCTTTTCGCTCCTCTATCTCCGCACCCAAGAACGGGAAGCTCTGATCGACAGTCGCCAATTCCCTGCAAATCGCGTCAATCCACGATTTGACGTTGGCGGTGAATTGAACCTCGTTGATCTGACTCACATGGAGCCCTTCTGAAGTATGTCAATCCATTCCCTGAATCTCTAATGTCTTCTTGAAATTCTGCATTTCTAATGCACAATTGCAAGGCTGAACAATTGAGACAAGATCATTCTTTTCGGTTGATTCAACGAGACAATCCTTACAGACATGCGTGAGTTCGGCGTTGGTTAATCCATGTGCGTGGCGTCGCGGCAGAATTACGGAATGGGTGAGATGGGCAGTGTTTCATCGCGAGGAAGTTCGAGCGGTTCACTGAGAACCGCGGCGCAGTGGCGTGAGGTGTTGCGGTTGCGGCCGGAGGCGGTGAGGGCAGCGTTGGCCGAGGTTTATGGGGAGTGGGAAGACCTCATCCGGGCGCGGCGGGCGAAATTGGTCGAGTTGCTCGATGCGTTTGCTGCGGCGTTCGGCGCCGACTGTCCGATGGTTGTGGCGCGGGCGCCGGGCCGCGTCAATCTCATGGGCCGCCATGTGGACCATCGCGGCGGCTATATCAACACCATTGCCATTCACAACGACGTCTGGATCACGGCGGCGGCGCGCGACGACGGCCGTTTGCATCTTCGCAATCTCGATCCGGAGTTTGCTTCCCAAAACCTCGATCCAACCGACCTCTGGCGAGCCGCCGAAGGGCGTTCCTGGCACGATTTCATCGAATCCGAGGCGGTCGCCGGTCATCTTGCCCGTCACCGAGGCGCGTGGACCAACTACGCTTTGGGAGCCTACTTGCGATTTCGCCGCGAATTCGGCAATCCGGTTGCCGGCGGGCTGAACGCCGTTTTCTGGGGCGACGTGCCGCGGTCGGTTGGCCTGAGCTCCTCGTCCGCCGTTTTTGTCGCAACGGCGATGGCGCTCGCGCGACTGGCCGGCATCGAAGTCGAACCCGACCGTTTCATTGGCCTCTGCGGCGAAGGCGAATGGTTTGTCGGGACACGTGGCGGCGCGGGCGATCACGCCGCGATGATCCATGGCCGGCGCGGGATGATCTCGCAAATCGGCTTCTTTCCCATCCATCTTGCCAACCGCGCGTCGCTTCCCGACTGCATCGAAATCATCCTGTGCAACTCGCGCCAACAAGCCCAAAAGTCACGCGAGGCGCGCGACTTGTTCAATGCGCGTGTCGCCGCCTATGAAATCGCGTTGGCTGCGCTCCGTCAGCGCTGGCCACACCTCACGGTGAACGTTAAACACCTGCGCGATGTCAATCCGGCGATGCTCGGCGTCGGCGCGGATCGCATTTACGAAATGCTGAAAACCATGCCGGTCTGGATGACGCGCAAGGAAGTAGCGAACACATTGCCCGAACAAGCCGACGAGATCGAGAGGTGGTTTGCCACGCACGGCGACCACGAAGGCGGCTATCCGCTCCGTGCCGTGCTGCTTTTCGGCATCGCCGAATGCGAACGCAGCCGCCACGCGCTTGAGGTGCTGAGCGGCGGTGATGACGCGCGCATTCGGCGACTGTTCGGCGTCTCGCACGACGGCGATCGCGTCACCCATCGCCGTCCCGATGGCCGCCGCGTTTCGTGGGCAGCAGAATTTGACGACGACCATCTGGATCGCCTCATTCGGCTTTCGCGAAGCGACGATCCCGCCGAGCGCGAGCGAGCGGCGCTGACCAATCAGCCCGGCGCCTATGGTTGCTCGACGCCCGAGATTGACGAAATGGTGGACATCGCCAATGCGATCGAAGGTGTGTTGGGCGCGCAGCTGGTGGGCGCGGGACTCGGTGGTTCCATCGTCGTGTTGGCTCGCAAAGGAACGGGCGAAGTCTTGAGACGCGAACTCGAAAGCCGTTACTACGGCTCGCGCGGCTGGGAATCGGACGTCCATGTTTTTCAGCCGGTCAAAGGAGCGAGTTATCTAACGATGAACAATGAATGATGAACGATGAACGAGAAAAGAAGATGTCGAGTGTTGAGTTTTCGGTATTGACTAAAGAATCCGAATGCAGTTCATCGTTCCGCGTTCATCGTTCCTCATTTTTTCTGTAAGGAGACGGACAATGCGTGGCTTTGTGCGACAGGGAGTCGGACGAATATCTCTGGTGGTGGCTGTGATCTTGGGGGCGTGGGGATGCCAACGGGCGGGCAAGCCGATTGTGACAGCGCCTCCAGCGCAGCCCTCGAAGCTACGCATCATGACTTACAACATCCTCAACGGCGGCGAAAGCAAGGTTGGCGGCGTCGAGAACCGCGGCGAAATCCTCCGAAAAGTCATCGCGGACCTGAAGCCCGACGTTCTCGCGTTGAATGAGTGCGCCAACTGGCATCGCGATAATGCGGCTCCGCTGCAAAAACTGGAAAGCGCTTTTGAGATGAGCGGTGTCATGGCTGTCACCCATGGCCTCAATGTAAGCATTCTCGTGCGGCGCGGTTTGCCGATTCTCCAAGTTCTCACCGATACCGAGCGACAGGCGAACGGCCTGGTCGTTGTTGAGGTGATGGCGCCCGACGGCAAGCCTTTGAAGATCTTGGCCACCCACATGAATCCTTTCAAACCCGACGAACGGATGAAAGAGGCCAAGGAAATCGTTCGCTATATCGGCAAGGATGAACGATGCATCGTTCTCGGCGATCTCAACTCGCTCAGCGGGCGCGACAAGTTCAAACTGGAAGATATTCCCGAACAACATCGTGACCGGTTCGCCGTGAACGGCGAGATTCATACCGGCGTGATCGAGGCGCTCGAAAAGGCAGGATTGGTGGACGCGTGTCGGTTCAAGCGTCCCGAACCCAAAGAAAGCGACCGCACGGTCGGGACAACCGTCTCGGAAGACAAGGCCCATGCCGGCACTCATCTGCGATTGGACCATATCCTGGTGACGTCCAATCTGACGGGTGTTGTTCAGTCGGTCGAGGTCATTCAGAACGAGGATACCAACCGTGCGTCGGATCACTTCCCGGTTGTGTTGGATTTGAAGTTCTGAAGTGGCGCAGGTTGCTAACCTGCGGGCCAACTCGCACCAGTGACAGACTGCCAATCTATCCTACCTAGGCCCAAGGTGGGGGATTTTCGTCCTCTTTGTCCTCGTCGGTTTCGGGTTCTTCGTCGTCGAGCAATTCGAAATCCGGCTTGGGGCGAGTGGGCGGGGGCACGCTCAAGCGGCCGTGGAAGAAGTCCAATCCTTCGGGCCCCAAAACGCCCTCGACCCCGTCTTCGAGATATGTCTCGGGCGGCAGGCGGCGCAGTTTGGCCATTTTCAACGCATAGCGCAAGACGTTGATCCCATCGCGCGGCGTGTAGGGCATGTCGTGGCGGTGGGCGCGCTGCAAAAAACTCACGGTCAGCTCGAGCAGTTGGTCGGGTGCAAATGGGACATTGAACTTGAGAATCTGTTTCTCTTGCCGCTTGTCGGGAAACGTCACTTCGATCGTCGGCTGGAGCCGCGATTGAATGTATTCGGGAACCTCGTAGGTCGAGGCGTCTTCGTTCATCGTGCAGCAAATTCGAAACTCCGGATGCGCTTGGATTTTGATCCCCGCGACAATGGACTCAGCATAGCGGCGATAGTCGAGCAGCGGCGCCAGCGACGCCCACGCCTTCTCGCTCATGCGATTGGCCTCGTCGAGCACGCACACGCCGCCGCGGATCATCGCCGTCACAAGCGGTGAAGCATGATAGGCGATCTGGCCTCCGGAGGCGACGACCGGCGTCACAATCAGGTCTTCGGGCCGCGTGTCCATCGTGCACTGGAAGATATACGCCTCTTTGCCCATCTCGCGCGCCACGGAGTAAGCGAGTGTCGTTTTGCCGATGCCGGGCTTGCCGATCAGGCGGGGGTTGAGCGGCAGATCGTCGGCATCCACGAGCAACCATGCCGCAACGAGCTGGTCGCGGATCAGCGGGCTGCCGATCCAACGGATTTTAATCTCGTCGGGATGCGAAAGGATCAGTTCGACGTTCTCGATGACGACCTTTTCGGGCATGGCCGGCGTGATCTCCAGACGACCGCTTATTGCGCCGCAACCGATGCGGCCGCTCTCAATGAAATGAATTCTTAACCGCACCGGCAGGCGAAGGTCAAGTATTCAAACAAACGCAGATTCCGCCGATTTCGCAGACTGAAGAGCGGGATTGGTGGAACCGGTTTGTAGTCATTCATGACGCCGCAAGCGTCACCCGGAAAGGTATGAGAATGCCAGGTTTGTAGTTCCCACTTTAGTGGGGCTTTTTGAAGAGCCCGCCTGAAGGCGGAACTACAAACCCATTTTCAGGGTAGTTCCCACGTGAGTGGGGTTTGGAGGAAAGAAGCCCACTGAAGTGGGAACTACGAACTTCTACGAACTCTTCATCACATTTTGGATGGCGCGGAGCATTACTAGGTCTCGCACGAGGCTTGACATTTCCGCAAACGCCGATACTTTCGCCGCGTTATGAGTCTCGCGTCGCTGGCATCGCCGGATGGGCGATCCGACAGGCCGACACCGGCGTCATCTTGAAGAAAGGGGAAAATGATGCAGCGTGCATTGTCTGTCATCGCTGTCGTTTTGATTGCGATTTCGCCGGGAGCCGTCTCGGCGCGGGTTTGCAATATCAAGGTAGTCTCGGAGAATCGCCCGGATTTCAGCGACATGCAGAGCCTGATCCGGAGCGTCACCTCGCCCTATCAGACCACCGATGAAAAGTGCAAGGCAATGTGGCGCTGGATCGCGCGCTGCCGCCGGCAAACGCCTCACCCGATCATTCACGGCGTGCCCGTCCACGATCCGATCATGTTCTTCAACGACTTCGGCTATTCGTTTTGCAGCGACTACGCGGGCATGAACTGCGGCATCTGGAGTTCGATGGGCCTGCCCGTGAAGTTCTGGGACATCACCTTGCACACGGTCAGCGAGTGTTTCTACGACGACCGCTGGCATATGTTCGACAACTCGATGAGCGCCTATTATACGCTGTGCGATGGCAAGACGGTCGCCGGCGTCGAGGACATCGGCAAGCCGGGCGCGTGCGAGGCGTCGAAAGGCAAAACGGAACAGGCCCACTGCGCGCTGGTTCATTGCGTCGGTGCGACCAGCCCTTACGGATTTCTCACCGGCGCCGATACGCAGCGGGAACTCCGGTTCGAGGGACTTAAGTGTTTCAATCCCAACGGGCTCAAGCATCGCACCTACTACAACGGCTTCGACGTCGGCCATCGTTATGTGCTCAATCTGCGCAACAACGAAACCTATACTCGCTATGCGGCGCCCCTGGGTGAGAGTGCGGAATACTACATTTTATTAGAGGACGGCAAGAATCCGCAGAAGTTGGGGACTTTCGGAAACGGACTGTGGGTTTTCACGCCCGATCTAAGGAAGACGGCGACGCTCAGAGATCTCTACAGCGTGACGAATATTGCGGCTTCGGATAGCGGCCTGAAAACGGCCGATGCAGCCAAACCCGGCGAGGCGGTTTTCAGCATCAACGCCGCCAATATCATCACGAGTTCCAAAGCGCTTCTTGATCTTAGTTTGCCCGGCGAGGCCGACACCTGCGCGGTCGCCGTCTCGACCGATCTCGGCCACTCGTGGAAAGAAGTTAGGAAATCCGACAGAACCGGTGCGCAAAAAGCCGAGGCGGCGCTGAGCGGCGTGGCGACGAATCATCAATTTCTGGTAAAGTTGATATTGAGCGGACAAGCGACGCTCACAGGCCTCGAGATTCGCACGATCACCCAACTCAACAAGCTCACACTGCCGCTCCTCACGCTCGGTCTCAACACGGTTGACGCTGTCGCCGGCGAGCCAGCCGAAACGATCCTATTCTGGCCCGAAATACAGAAGAACAAGTTCAAGGAAACCTGTGTCTCAAGCACAAACCTCATGAGCGAAGCCGGCTGCGATTGGCATGGCTGTCTGTATCTCGAAAAACCCGGCGCCGGCAACCTCGTCTATGCGATCGAGTCGCCCGGCGAGATGACCGAACTTGTCTATGGCGGGCGATTCTACAATCGCGCGCCCAAATCCTCGATCGCGCTCGAACACTCAACCGACGAGGGCAGAACCTGGACGAAGACGTGGGAGCTGACCGACACCAAACCGCCCTGGGACACCAAACATTTCGAGACGGTCAAGATGCCGACGGGAACCAAGCGTGTTCTGGTGCGCTATACGCTAACTTCGCCGAATGCGGGCCAGTATAGCGGTTGCTCGGTTTATTCCGTGCGTATGACGGCCAACTACAAGCCGCCCGACGCCGAATTCCAGCCCATCGAGGTGACATACAACTGGAGCGAGTGGAAAGAAGGCAAGTGGGTTGAGCGTTCGCACACCCAGCTCCTCAGCAAACCGGCCGAACGTTACGCGATCAGCGTCGGCGACGACGACCTGCCTCGCACCAACTGGGTGCGCGTGAACCTCAAAGGCGCCGTGCCCGACGTGAAATACGGCTATTCCGACGGTCTGGATCTCCAGGCCAAGCCGTTCGCGCGCAAGCGACATGTCTGGGGCCGGAATCTCGCCCTCGGCAAAAAATACACTTTTAGCGTTCCGTCGGGAAACAACTGGGGTGGCGGCGATCCCAACATGACCAAGTTGACCGACGAGTCCGTCGCCCCGACCTATGGTATGGGGACGACATACAAGGAAGGCCCCATCTGGAATCCCGGACGGAATCCCGTCATCACGCTCGATCTCGAGAAGCCGCAAACCGTCGCCGCCGTTCGCATCCACATCACGGGCTATCCGTGCGATTTCTATAACGGCCCATTTTGCGACGTTGAGATTCTCACCTCGGCCGACGGGAAGACATCTACATCGCAGGGCACAATCAAAACCAAGATGAGCTACAAGGACGTGGATGGTGATTTTGTGATGCCCGAACACGGGCGATTCGAGTCGTGGGTTTTCCCGTTGATCTTCGCCAAACCGGTCGAGGTTCGTTACATCCAATACAAAATCGCCAACCCTAAGATGCACTTCGACACGAGCGAGATTATGGCGTATGACTCGGTCAGGATGGAAGACTGGCACGAGCCGCTTGCGATGCCATTGGACAAGCGGTGAAGATCTCTTCCGCCAACACGTCCATAGTTTTGGACGAAAAGGGACTCTGACTCAATATTCTTGCGGGAGTTCGCGCAGCTCGGCGAGCGAAAAGACGGGACCGTCTTTGCAGACGTATTTCGGCCCAATGTTGCAGCGACCGCAAATGCCGATCCCGCACTTCATGCGCATTTCGAGCGAGAGAAGAATCCGGTCGGGCGCGAAACCCAGATCGCTCAGAACCGGCAGCGTGTATTTGATCATGACCGGCGGGCCACAAACCAGGACAAACGCCTTGTCGGACGACGGCGCGACTTCTTTGGTCACCGCCGGCACGAAGCCCACCCGTCCCGTCCATTCGCCGGCGGCGGCGTCCACCGTGACGGCAACCTCGATGTCTCCGCGTTTCTGCCACGCTTCGAGTTCGTTCTTGTAAAGAAGCAGACCCGGCCGTCGCGCTCCGTAAATGACTGTCAGTCGTCCGAAGCGGGTGCGGTTTTCGGACGCCATCGCATAGACGGCGAGCGAGCGAAGTGTCGTGAATGCGAAGCCGCCGCCGATGATGACCAGATTGCGGCCTTCGAGCTGTTCGAGCGGAAAGCCATTGCCCAGTGGACCGCGAACGCCGAGCAGATCGCCGGCGCGCAAGTTATGGATTGCCGTCGTCACGATTCCCGCGCGGTTGATGGTAAATGCCGGCGTGTCGCCTTCGGTCGGCGACGAAGCCATGCCGATCGGCGCCTCGCCTCGGCCCACCAACGAAATCTCGGCGAATTGGCCCGGACGATAGCGAAACTGCGCGGCGTCTTCGCTGCGCAGAAATCGCAGGACGAACGTCTTGAGCGTGCGATCGTCGGTCTCGGTCCGGATCGCTTCGATGCGTGTCTGAAGCGGCAGATAGGGGTTGGTCACGTTATTCCCCTTGCTTTCACGTTCGTTGCGCGCAGACCCCGATCAGACTGCGCAACCACTGGCGAATATCGTTTCCCGCCGGGCAGGCGCGAATGCACCGGCCACAGCCGACGCAGGCCAGTGCGCCGAAATTCTCGGGAAAATAGGCGAACTTGTGCAGCAGCCGCTGACGAAGCCGCTGCGACTTGTCTGGCCGCGGATTGTGGCCCGACGCGTGAAGCGTAAAAAACGGAGACGTGCAGGCGTCGTAGTTGCGCACGCGCCGCCCCGTTTCGCCGAACACTTCGTCCTGAATATCGAAGCAGTGGCACGTCGGGCAAAGGAATGAACACGCCGCGCAGGCCAGACAGCGCTCGCAGATCGTCTGCCAGCAAGGATCGTCAAAAGCGCCCACGGCTTCGGGACCGATCTGATCCAAACCGGCGATGACAGCCATTGCGGCGGCCACCTCAGCCGAGGCGCGATCCATGCGTTCAAGCGTCTCGGCGTCCGCATCAGGCAAAACGAGACCTGCCAGAAGCGCCTCGCCACGCTCGGTCACCACGTCAACGGCGAAAGCAGCGCCGTCATCCCAGAGAAAAAGGTCGGCGCCGGAGCGGTCGGCCGGACCACCACCCACCGATGTGCAAAAGCAGGTCGGTGCAAGAGAAGAGCAGCCCAAAACGACAATCGCCGTCGCCTCGCGCCTGCTTGCATAGTAGGGATCGCGATATTCTTTGCCCAAAAACACGCGATCAAGCAGCGTCAAGCTCCGCGCCTCGCAGGGCCGAACGGCGAAAAGGACTATCAGGCGCGCATCGGTCGGCGCCTGGCTCACTCGTTGCTCGGGCGCCGCTTTGAAATCAAATCGAAGCAGCGCTTCGCTGGGCCGGAAGAACAATCGTTTGGCCGGCAACCGCGTGTTGCGATAGTCGAGGCAGACGTCCGTTACGGACGCAACCGCTTCGAATTCGGCCGCGGCGCGCCTGACCGGCGCCACGACCAGTCGCTCGACGGCCCATCGCCTGACGAGATCGCCCAGTTCTCCTTTTGCGAGAATCACTCGCCGCACTTCGTTCTCCTATGAAAATAGGCTCGTAGTTCCCACTTTAGTGGGGTTCTTAAGTTCTTTCTCTTCAGCGTCCCAAAAACCAAAAGACCCACTAAAGTGGGAACTACGAACTTCTCATGCCTTTCCGGGTGAGGCGCCATCTCGTGAGTGACTCCACACGTCAACATAGCATCATCCCACATCCGTAATGTAATCTTCAGGATCGTCCATATTGAAAGTCGCCAGAGGCGGCTTTTGGTTCGGGTCGGCGCCGGAAACATAGCCGAAACGCTCGCCCACTTCGCGTTCGAGCCGCTTGAACAAGTGGCGCACATCAACACCGACCGGACACGCCTCGACGCACGCGCCGCAATCCACGCAACGGCCCGCCAGATGGAGCGCCCGCATCAGCAGAAACATCGCGTTGTCGCTGGGGTTTGGCGATGCGCCGATCCAGCGCGGAGCCGATTGATCGGCGCAGCATTCGCGGCAATAGCAAAGCGGACAGACGTTGCGGCACGCATAGCAGCGGATGCATTTGGCCGCCTCGGCCTCGAAGCGCCGCCAGCGTTCGGCGCGGTCGGGCTGAGCCAATTCGTGAATTGCCCTTACGGCGGCAGGCCGTCGCGCCACCACTCCCTCTAGAAGCAGATCATAATACACCGGTGTCGGGGCAGCACAGTCGCGACAGGCATCGCGCAACGTTTCCTCGACGGGCGCTTGAAACGTTTTGCCGCCGCCGACAGCGACAACAATACTATCCCCTTCGATCCGCACCGTTTCGATCTCGCGCCCACCCACCAAGCGCTCGATCTTTGCGCGATCAATCATACCCTGACATGGGACACCCACAATGATGAGATTCTCGCGAACGATCCGCCGCTCTTTCAACATATTCACAATTGCGCGGCTGTCGCACCCTTTGGCAAGGATCGCGATCCGCCGCGGGTTGCCGTTTAGAAAAACCGCCAAATTGATTCCACACGAGCGATCCCACGTCAGGCGATCCGTCTCGCCGGCGCTTCGCACAAAGCAAGGCGCGTTGCGCAAAGGGACAGGACCGGTCTCGAAGCCCAAGACCAGCTCGACGCGTTCTTCTTCGAGCAAGCGGCGCGCGGCGGCTCTGATTTGCGAGACCAAGGGATTCATGCATTCATACCTTGCTGGGACAATTCGTGAATTGTCCCTGCGTCGAATTGCTTTACGAACTGGCGGGCCGGACCCAATGCGCGCACCTTGTCAGTGACTTCGCGAATGAGTTCAGCGAAACGCCCGCCCTCGGCCGCCGAGACCCACGAAAAATGGACGCGGTCGGTCTCGAAACCCGCCTCGTCCAAAAGCGCCTTGAGCAACGCGAACCGGCGCCGCGCAACGAGATTGCCGGACAAGTAGTGACAATCGCCCGGATGGCATCCCGAAACCAAGACGCCGTCGGCGCCCCGTTGGAGCGCCGCGAGAATGAACAGCGGGTCAACGCGCGCCGAGCACGGAACGCGAATCACGCGCACGTTCGGCGGATATTGCAGGCGACTGATGCCCGCCAGATCGGCGCCCGCGTAGCTGCACCAGTTGCACAAGAAGGCGAGAATCCGGGGCTGCCACCCCGTGGGATTTTGGATTTCGGATTTCCGATTTTCGATTTCAGTCATGATTCGTCATTTACGCCCACAAGGGGCTAAGCTACGAGGTTCTTTCTTTTCGATTTCATTCATCATTCATAATTCATCATTCATCATTGCGTTTCGGCGAACGCCTCGATCATTGCCAGGATTTGTGAATCATTCGAGCCGCGCACAACGATTGCGTTCGAGCGGCACGACGCCGCGCAGGCGCCGCAGCCTTTGCACAACGCTTCGTTGACCACCGCGACCGCTTTGGCTGCATCAATCGAAATCGCGCCAAACGCACACAGCGTCTCACATTGGCCGCATGCCATGCAACGATTGGACAGAACGAACGAAACCGTCGCCGGCGCTTGGCACTTGTCGCGAACGAGAATCGTCAGCGCCCGACCCGCGGCGGCGCGCGCCTGCGCGATCGTCGCCCGAATCGGTTTCGGACTATGCGCCATACCGGCGACAAACACGCCCTCCGTCGCAAAATCCACCGGTCGCAACTTGACATGGGCTTCGAGGAAGAAGCCGTCCTCGTTGCGCGGAACCTTGAATAATTGGGCAAGCGTCTCGCCGTCGGTCGGCGGATCAATGCGCGCGCTTAAGACCAAACGATCGGGATGGAGAATGAGCCGGCGGCCAAGAATCGGATCGCGCACCTCGACGCGGAGCCGTCCGTTCTCGCCTGTGACGTGGGGCTTCTCCGTTTCGTCATATCGAACGAAGAGAACGCCCTTCTCGCGCGCCTCGCGATAAGCGCTTTCGTAAAAACCATAGGTTCGCACATCGCGGCAGAGAATGTGGATTTCGGCGTTTGGGTTGAGTTGTTTCGCGCGCAAGGCATTATTGACCGCGGCCGTGCAGCAGACGCGGCTGCAATAGAAATGGCCCGTTTCGCGCGAACCGACGCATTGGATCATCACAATCCGATCGGGCACGCTCGATGGCCGGCGATCTAGCTCGGCCTCGAAATCAAGCAGTGTCATAACGCGCTCGTCCCGGCCAAAGAGGTATTCAGACGGCCGCGACTCATTGCCGCCGACTGTGATGATTGCGACCCCATGCTCAATCGTGGCAGGGGCATCTTGGCCGTGAGCAAGCAAGATTGTCTTGTAATTGCCCAGAAATCCTTCGACCGATTTGATCTCCGTCTGTGCGAACACGCGAATGCGGTCGTGATTGTTCACGCGCGTTTCGAGGTCGGCCAACAAGGCGCGCGGCTCGATTCCTTCGACCGTCGGACCAAGTCGCCGCAAATTGCCGCCCAACTCTGCTTGCTTTTCGACGAGAGAAACATCGAAACCCGCGTCGGCAATCGCCAACGCCGCGGTTATGCCGGCCAGTCCCCCGCCAACGACAAGCGCTTTCTGAGTGACCGGAAGCATCTGAGGTTCGAGCGGTTCGGCCAATCGGGCGCGCGCGACGGCCATCCGAATCAGATCTTTGGCTTTCTCGGTCGCGGCGGCCGGCTCGCCCTGATGGACCCACGAACACTGGTCGCGGATGTTGGCCATTTCGACGAGGTAGCGGTTGAGGCCCGCCTGCCGCGCCGTTTCCTGGAACAGCGGCTCGTGGGTGCGCGGCGAACACGAGGCCACCACGATTCGATTCAGCCCGTGCTCGCGAATCAGATTGCGCACGCGCTCCTGCGAATCCTGCGAGCAGGTGTAGAGATTTGTCTCGGCGAAGACGACGTCGCGCAATTGCGAGGCATATTGGGCAACGGCCGCGACGTCCACGACGCCGGCGATATTGATACCGCAATGGCAGACGAAAACGCCGATACGCGGCTCGATGCCGCGGATGTCTTCCTCGGGCGGATAGGTCCTTGGCTCCACGCGACTGCCGCGCGCTTTGGCGAGAAGAACGGCCGCGCAGCTCGCCGCCCCGCTCCCTTCGGTCACCGATTCGGGTATGTCCTTGGGCCCGCCAAAAACGCCGCAGGTAAAAACCCCGGGCCGAGTCGTGCTCAAAGGATCGGTTGGCGGCGTCGCGGCAAAACCATGTTCGTTGAGGGCGATTCCGACGGCCCGTGCCAGTTCCGCCGCGCCGTGCGCCGGTTGGAGGCCGACGGAGAGAACAACCAAATCAAATTCTTCGGATTGTGTGCGATCACCCTCGCTGACATATTCAAGCAAGAGATTTTCGGTCTCAGGCTCTTCGGCAACTTCAGCCACAGCCGAACGGATGAAGCGAATGCCCGCCCGTTGCGCCCGATCCACATACTTATCGAAATCCTTGCCGAACGTGCGCATATCCATATTGAAGATTGTCGCCTGAATCGCCCGGTCGTGTTCACGGGCGACGATCGCTTGCTTGACTGTGTAGGTGCAGCACACCGATGAGCAATACTCGTGGCCGCGGGCCGTCATGTTTCGCGATCCGACGCACTGGATGAAAGCGATCCGGCGCGGCGGCTTGCGATCCGAGGGCCGGACCACATGGCCGAGCGTCGGCCCCGACGCCGAAAGCATGCGCTCAAACTGCAATCCCGTGAGAACGTTCGCGTGATGGCCGAAGCCGAACTCGCTCTTGGTTTTGGCGTCGAACACATCATAGCCGGGGGCCAGAATGATCGCGCCCACCTCGACGTCGAAATGCTCCTCGCGCTGGTGGTGATCAATCGCGTTGCGCTTGCAGGCGCGCACGCACTCCATGCACTCGCAGCAGAGGCCGCAATTCAGGCACCGTGCCGCTTCGCGTTGCGCCATCTCTTCGGTGTAGCCGCTGTGGGGAAGGACGACGCGCTCGCCGGGCGTGACGCCCGCGTCCGCCAGTCTCGCCTCGAATTGCGCGCGCTCCTCTTCGCTCCATTGGGGGCGTGTCGGTCCGGTCTTCCCGGCCTGAAGCTCCGGCTTGGGCAGCGTCTCGCCGCCCAGGTAGCGTCCGATCGCCTCGGCGGCTCGTTGCCCCGCGGCAATTGCCTCGACAAGCGTGCCGGCCCCCACGACGACGTCGCCGCCGGCGAAAACCCCCTCACGACTGGTCTGAAGGGTTTCGGGGTCCACCTCGATCGAACCCCACCGCGAAACAAGCAACGAACTCGCGCCTGCAAATCCCGTATCCGGCGACTGGCCGATGGCTGCAAGGACCGTGTCGAACGGCAGAATGTGTTCGGAGCCTTCGATGGGGACGGGAGCGTACCGCCCGCTCGAATCCTTTTTGTCGGAGAGCCTCATGCGAATGCACTCGATGCCGGTCACGCGCCCGTTGTCTCCAATGACTCGCTTCGGCAGGGTGAGGAATCGAATCTGAACGCCCTCGCGCATGGCGTCGGCAACTTCGAGCGCGTCAGCGGGCATTTCGGGACGCGTGCGCCGGTAAACTATGGTCACCTCCTCGGCTCCCAACCGCTTGGCCACGCGCGCAACGTCCACCGCCGCGTTGCCGCCGCCGATGATGGCCACGCGCCGGCCGACCGTCACCTTCTGGCCGAGATTGTAACGCTGAATAAAATCCAACCCGATCTCGACACCTTCGAGGTTCTCGCCCT
>Ga0315277_10001984_pt1 | contig 28918 bp, 27 predicted proteins | sample YL17G05_15_MG_FD_203695 | JGI IMG/M metagenome (GOLD analysis project Ga0315277, IMG submission 203695) | Sediment microbial communities from Yellowstone Lake, YNP, Wyoming, USA - YL17G05_15 | ecosystem: Environmental > Aquatic > Freshwater > Lake > Sediment | place: USA: Wyoming | collected... | reverse complement strand
GTAAGATATACGAAGATATATTGATGTATCATCGTCGCCGTAATTATGATGAGTTTTCTTTTGAAGTAACTCAAGCCCAAGAGGCTATGGCGATGCAGCTACGGGATTATGTAAGCAATGCAGGTTTGTTGCTTAACGTTCAAGAGTATAGACCCATGGTCAATAAAATTGTAAGGATTCAGGAATTACAGCAGCCGGTAAAAAGCGGCAAGATATTGTTTTCAAGGAAACACTACAATCTGCTTGAAGAGATGTGGCGTTTCCCTCGAGGAAGGTTTGACGATGGTCTCGACGCGCTACGGCAAGTATTTGAGCTTTGTATGAATTCTACTGGTAGACACGTCGGTTATCCACAAGGCTTTCCGATGAATTACAGAACCAGTGATGTGCTTAATGGTGTTGATGACTTGCGGTATACCACAGGTCCGAAGGTTCATAGAGAGGTAAAGGACAGATTTGTGCGTGAAGGTGACGGGCCCATATTTTTTATTTTGTAATCGCTAAGGCCAAAGGAGGCCAAGCTACGACTCAAGCAATTCTGAGGCTTTAACTTTGAGGGTTTTAGCTAACTTCTCAATAGTCTCAAGCTTGATATTAGGAGGGTTTTTGCCTTCAATCTTCTGCAGATATTTATAGTCTATTTCTGCAAGCTCAGAAAGCTTTTCTTGAGTAAAGCCGCGCTTATTACGTAGCTCTTTTAACCTCTTGCCGAATTTAAGCCTAATAGATATTTTCATAACACCTTATTATCGCACGGTGTTATAGTACTTGACACCTAACCGCAGTAAGGTGTAATATTGGATGTGTTTTAAAAGAAAACAGAAAAGAGGTGCTTGAGATGAGAAAGTGTCCTTATTGTTCCGAAGAGATTCAAGAACAAGCCAAAAAGTGTAAACACTGCGGTGAATGGCTGGATGGTTCTAAAAAACAATCTTCTCCTGATGACCCGGATAAAGGATCTGCTGCTGCTCGCGCTGTTGCTAAAGGAATAAAAAAGAAGGAATATGATGATTTTAACTTCGGTTGCTTAGGAACAATAATATTTTTCATTAGTGTTGCAATTGGCGTCCTCACTAAATCATTCTGGATCGGATTTATTGTGTTTATAATCCCTACTTCTTTATTAGCATCGAAATATTATAAGGAGTAAATATTGGAGAAGGAGGATAGAGCATGCGGAATACATGGTTGATAGGGTTGTTATTTTTAGGCTTGGCATCAGCCGGTTGCGCAACTAACGAATATTTAATAAAAGCAAGGCAGGATTATGTTGATACTCATCCAAAGAGATCTAAAGAAATAAAAGAATGTATTTTAAACAGTAAAATTATGCGAGGGATGACGGAAGAGGAGGTTATACTTAGCTGGGGCGACACTTTAGATAAGAATAAAACTGTTACGGCGTTCGGAGAATCTGAACAATGGGTATATCATAAGTGGATAGGAGAAGGGACCGATATAAGTAACAGACAATATCTATATTTTGAAAACGGAATTCTTGATAGTTGGCAACTTACTACATATTAGAATACAGCTTTGTCCACCAATTCTGCCAGGACAAGCACTAACTCTTTATCTGCAAAAGAGTTATGAATTTCCAAGACAAGAAAAACTGGACAAATAAGACAAATTTTAAGCACAAATCTTCTTATTAGTCGCCACTAATGCGATAATACTCGCCTCTCGGAATCGGAAAAGGGATCGGTCAATAGATTCTTACCCCCTTGAGCCAAAAAAGTAAGATAAGCGTTAAGCAGCGCGTCTAAGTCAACAGCCGGAGTCATAAGCAGCCGTTTATCTAAATCGGGTTTTTTCTCGCTGGCCAGCTGCCAGGGTGTTTTACGCTCTTTGTAAGTATTGGGCCTTTCGAGATTAAAGAATAGCTGATAAGTATCGGCCTTGCTCATAAAATCTTCTCTGTCAGCAAATGTCTCTATCTCATAGAATTCCGTTTCCATGAGGCCATGCACTGTCTCGACATCAGCCTGCATTCTATGAGCTCCGGGGAAGATTGTGGTATGGAATTGCCCGGGCAGAGATTCTATAGCCCGTGTATAAGCCGAAGGCTCTTTGGCATTCCAGGAACCGCAGAATTCAGAGCCGTTGTCTGTCTGGCAGCGCGCCGAATCTTCAGGTAATGCTTTATACCTTGCCATCTGATGGTTGATGTAGGCTGCAAAGAGCGTAGCATGTATGAGAGAGCGCTCATTAGCAAAGCCAAGGAACAGGATGCCGCAGCTTATTTCTCTGCGGGTATATTGGACCGTGGGCAGATTAAGCCGCTTCATCTGAGGCCAGTATGCGGGGATATCGATTAGGTCTTTAGTATCCTCGCAGGATTGCTGGAAGAGGTAAAATCGCTTTTTGACTTCGCGCAGGTTCTGCTTAACGAGGTATTTTTTCTTCCGGCGGCCTCTGGCTATGCCGGCTTCTCTCCAGAACTTACGAATAGTCTTGGGAGCCTGTTCTAGGCCTTCAAGAGTCTTAACTTGTTCTGCTCCCAGCCGGCCGTATTTATTCTTCTTAAGGCCAACGATGTGGTCTTTGACGCTCTGGCTAGTAGCGCGCGGCGAGTGATGCGGCCTGCGGGATAAGTCAACCAATGCCGCATATCCTTGCTCTTTGAATCTTCTAAGCCATTTTCTCACCACAGGCGCAGATGTGCCAAATATCCTGGCAGCTGGCTTAACGCCGTGGCTAAAGGCATATTGTATCATCTGATACCGGTGTGCTCGTTTATCTTTACAATTACGCATAATCTGGTAATATGAGAGCGGGCACATATGGAGTCCTCCTTTTCGCAAAGGGTACTCTATCAGTATATGTGCCTTTTTTCATTTGTTATTGCATCTTGTCCGTATTCACGATCCCACTCACTGACGCGCTGCCATTGCCAGAGTTCGCTATATCTGGTGGCCCATATTTTAGTTGGGGTATAATACCAAGGGTGTTTGTTTTCTTCTCTGCCATATAAAGCTGGCGCAGGGATTTTGGGTAACGATTTGATTCTTGGTGCTTGCGCAGGGATTTTCTTAAGCGGAAGCTCTTTAACAAGGTGTTCCTGTGCGGCTAAGCATAATTTCTTGAAAATTTCTCTACTTATACAAAGCAATTTCGTTAACCTTCCTCTATGTAGGAGGGGGTAACGATGTATGGTATCATTCCCAAATATGCCACAAAAAACCCTTGCCTCTATTGCCGGATAGGCATATATTATTATCATAGAGGTATAGCTGGTAGAAGCTTAAATATTACTTTAAAACCAAAGGAGAATTATGGATACCAGGAAATTAGGCAAGAAGATAAAGATATCCCGCGTAGAACTCGACTTAACCCAAACCCAGCTTGCAGGAAAGATCAAGGCTAAACAGAAAAGCATCTCTCGTTACGAGACCGGCGTAGCCCTGCCGTCCATAGAGACCCTGGTCAAGATCGCCAAAGTCCTTAAGAAGCCCGCAGCATATTTCTTAGATGAGTGAGTTTATAATAGATAGGGAGACCAAAAATGGCAAAGAAAATATTAGTGATTGATGACGAAGAATTAATTACAAAAACTTTGTTAAAGTTGTTAAGCAAAGAAGGATATGAAGCTACCGTGGTGAGAAGTGGAAAAGAGGCAATGGAAAAAGTTAAAGAAATAGACTTTGATCTAATCATTTCTGATGTGCGGATGCCGGAAATGGATGGAGTCGAAACGATTAAAAAGATTCGCTCCTATTTAAAAAAGATCAATAAGAGTTTGCCTCCAGAAGTGCTAATTACCGGATACGCCGATAAAGAAAAATATGAAGAAGCTATAGCGTTGAAAGTGGCAGATTATATATATAAACCTTTTGATATAAAGGATTTTTTGCGAGTAGTTAAAAAGACTATTAGTTAACGGGAGGGTATTCTTATGGGTAAAACTTTGGGACCAGAAAAAAGGGCTTATCCCCGTATAAAGACGCAGATTAAGGTAGGCTTGCCAAAGAATATCTCTGGTGAGTCAGATGATCTAAGCGAAGGTGGCTTGAGATTTAGTTCTACAGAAACTATTTCTAGCCCCATAATAGACTTAAAGATTCACTTTCCCGAAGAAGTTCCCGATTTTAAAATAAACGCAAAATTAATCTGGCGAAGAAATCTCGAAGACGGCTCTTCCATGTACGGCGTAGAATTTATTGAGCTCAATGAGACTCAGAAAGCGGCGCTGAGAAATGAATTAATTAAGGTCCAAATAAAAGGGCTGTTGCTTGAAATAAAAAATACTAAAGTTAGAGAAGATGTCTCTAGTTTCTTCTTAAAGGATATGTTGGAATATGTAAGCGAGATCAATAAAGTTATTGCCCATTTGCCCAAGGATGATGTTTATTCTGAAGCAACAGAAGAAAGATTGACCCATTTAAACAATCAAATTGTCCTAAAAGGATATTGTTTAGAAGAATTATTATCGGATAAAATAATAATGCAGAAAGTAAGGGATAATTTTAGACATTTAATTGGTGCATGGGCATATAAGAGCCCTATATTGAAAAGAGCATTTGAAAAGCCTCGGGGATATCCTGGAGATTATTTAATGTTGGAAGCCGTTTATGATAACCGACCATCAGCTAAAGGGATCGGCTTTTACTTCGATAAGTATTTTTTAGACAATCCTTATGCAGTGGCAGTGCGGTGCCGTAAGGATAAGTTGCGCGAAATCCTTAAAAAAGAAATTAAAAACTCTTCCTTAAAAATAATAAAGATATTTGATATTGCCTGTGGGTCTTGTAGGGAAGTTAAGGAATTGCCTCAATCCTTATTCAAGGATAAAACAGTTGTTTTTACCTGTTTGGATTGGGATGGGGAGGCTCTGGTATTTTCACGGCAAGCAGTAAAGGATTTTCCTACAAATGCAAAATTTAATTTTATCAAAGAAGATATAATGAATCTTATAAAAGACCTTAATCTTATAAATTCGTTTGATAAGCAGGATTTAGTGTATAGCATAGGTTTGATTGATTATTTGCCTGATAGAGTTCTGAGACTTTTTATGCAGTTTTTCTACGGTCTTCTTAAAGAAAAGGGCAAACTAGTTCTCACTCACAAAAATAAAGAAAAGACATTTTCTCCGCTTCCGCCGGCATGGTTTTGCGATTGGAAATTTATCCCAAGGAGCAAAGAAGAAGTAATTAATTTATTTTATAATTGTGGCATTAAAAATCTTTCTCTCTCAACGGAAGCAGATGATTTTAATGACATATTTTATTTTACAATAATCAAAGGTTAAAAACCCACTTATGCTGTATTTTATACCTTTATGGTACTATGCGCTATCAGGGTTCGTTAATTTTTTAACTGCCGCAATTATCGCTATAATAGTATTTCTTGCCAATAAACAATCTAAAACAAATCAAATATTTTCAGCCTTTTCTTTCGCGGTAGCTTACTGGTCTTTATTATATTTTATTTGGTTAATTACTAAGGATAAAGACTGGGCAGAATTTTATCTTAGATCATGTATGATGGGTGTTTTATTCATGCCATCTTTATTTATTCATTTTGTAGTTTTATTTTTAAAAACAAAAATTAATAAGAGATTTATAAGTATTAATTATTTGTTAAGTGTTTTATTCACGTTTACTGTTTATACGCCTCTTTATGCTAGAGATATTGGAAGACATTTAGTTTTTCCTTATTGGTTGCGTCCCGGCCCCTCATTCCACATCGCTTTGCTTCATTTTGGTGCTATTGTGTTATATTCATTTTATTTAATGTGGAAGTCGAGTAAAAAAGAGCAAGGTCTGTATAGGAACCAAATTTTATATGTTTTTATAGGCACTGCAATCGGATATGTGTCAGGGATAACAAATTTTTTCTGTTGGTATAGAATAGATAACATCCCACCTTTCCTTAATATCTTTGTTTCTGTGTATGTAGTGATGGTTGCTATTGCAATCCTTCGCTATCACCTTATGGATATAAACGTTGCTCTTACCCGCGCCGGAATTTTTGCCATTGTCTATGCTCTCGTCTTAGGCATTCCGTTTTGGGTAGGTTTTAGGTACGGTTTATGGCAATACTCAACATGGATTATGCTTTTCCTCGCCACCCTCGGTCCCTTCATCTATACCTCCCTGCGCCGGCAGGCGGAGAGTCGCCTCCTTGCCGAGGACCTGAAGAAATACGATACCCTGAAGAAGTTCGCCCGCACCATGGGCTTGGTAAGGGATCTGGATAAGCTGGTTCGGCTGATAGTCTACCGCCTAGTTAAAACCTTAAAGGTCTCCTACGGGGCGATCTATCTCTTTGACGAAGAGGAGAAGGCCTATACCTTAAAGTCCAGCCGTATCTTCCAAGGGCCCAAGCCGCTAGCTTCCACTAACAGCATCCCCGAGGACAACGACTTTGTGAGGTTTCTCCAAGACTGGCATAAGGATCTCTTATATGAAGATGTCCAAAGGCTGCTTAGGGAAGAAAAGCCAAATAACAGGAATAGTGCGGCTGAGGAAGATAACCGCCTTGACCTCACCAAAGTAACTTCCCAAATGCAGGAGCTAAACGCCTGCCTGGTCATACCCCATTTCCTGGAAAGGGAGCTGATTGGTTTTCTGGTATTGGGGTCAAAGCTTTCCGGCAGGCCATATTCCGAGGCGGACATAGAGGTGCTTACTACCCTTTCCCGCTCTGCCTCATTGGCGATAATGAACGCCGTGTTTATGATTGAGCTTAAAAAGACCGAAGGCGAGCTTGCCGAGACCCACCGCGTAGCCCAGTTGGGCTACCTTGCCTCATCCACCGGCCATCAAATAAGCAACGTCTTAAACAACATCGCCGCCATTGCCTCAGGCCTATCCGACAGCGATCCCATCCTGAACTCCCTAAAAGCTACCCCGCAGGCCCTTTCCCTGTTTGAGAAGCATATACAGGACATCTTTACCAACGTAGAGGACGGCGGGATGATTATCCGTGAGCTGCGCGACTACGCCCAGGTCGAAAGCGATAAGAAATTCACCCCCGTCAGCTTAAAGGAAGTCCTGGATAAGACCTTAAAAGTCCTCTACATCCAGGCGAACAAATTCCAGACCGTGGACATTTCCATAAACATCGCCGAGGACGTGCCGCCAGTCCTGGGAAGCTTTGTCCAGCTGCAGAACGTGTTCGTGAATATGCTCAACAACGCCTATGACGCCATACTGGAGAAAAGATACCACCTGAAGCAGCAACTCCGGCAGGCTGATTACAAGGGAAGGATTGAGATAAATATTACCCGCGTTAAGGGCAATATCCATATACATATCATTGACGACGGCAAGGGTATACCCCCGGACGTCTTAAAAAGGCTGTTCACCCCTCTTTATACCACTAAGGCAAGCAGCGACAAACGTAAGGAACAGAAGACTACCGGCGGGACCGGGATTGGCCTTTATACCATACTGGTGATTGTTAAAAATCATGGAGGCGCGATAAAGGTAGAGAGGACTGAAAACTTAAAAGGCAGCGATTTTTTAATACAACTGCCCATTCCCAAAGAAAGCGATATCCCCAAAGGCGCCGGGCTTTAGAAGGGCAGAAGGAGTTAAGCTATGGCAAAGATTCTGGTTGTAGATGATGAAAAGCAGTTACTCGAATACACAAAGCCGTCTCTGGAGAAAAGGGGTTACGAAGTCATCACTGCCTCGACCGCCCAAGAGGCCATGGAGATCTATCCTAAAGAAAACCCCGAGATAGTCCTCTTGGATTTAGGGCTTCCAGGTATAAACGGCCGCGACGTTTTAAAGGATATAAAAGCCAAAGCACCCGGGATTAAAATTATTATCATCAGCGGCTATACCGATCCGGATACAAAAAAAGAGCTTATTTCGCTGGGAGCGGATTATTTTTTAAACAAGCCGGTCATCCCCGCAAAACTTTATGACCTTATCAAAGAAATTCTCGATAAAAATAAATAATCTTCAGGAGGTTTAGATGGTTACAGTTAGAGAGTTGTTTCACAGTTTAGGCAATAAGCATAACCTGATTACTGTCGGCTGCGGTGTAACCAGGGATTTGGCTGAAGACTGTCTTAACGAAGCGGGAATATCGAATAAGCACAAAGAAAACCTTTCCCAAATATTGAAGAATCTTAAGCGCTTGGAAGAAGATGCGCAGCAGGCAGACAAAATAACCGAGCAACTCCAGGATAGGATATACGAGATAATGGATCCCGATACGGGAAAACCGAAATAAATGCGCGCGCGTTAACTATATGCCGGAATTAGACAAACGTCCTCACTAATTATGAGAGACCCAGGTTTATTATAAGAAAAAAAAGGAGAAGGCTATGCCTAAACTCAAAGTTAAACTCTTGATTATTGACGATGAAAAAGATATCTGTGAATTTCAGAAAAGCTATTTTAAAAAACGCGGCCTGGATACGTATACCAGCCAGACCGGCGCCAAAGCCCTTGCCTTGGCAAGGAAAGCTAGGCCGGATATCGCCATAATTGATATTCATTTAAGCAAAGGCGCGGATGGCCTGGAGATTTTGAAGAAATTGTTGAAAATTAATCCTCTATGCAGGTGCATTATGGTTAGCTGGGACAGGGAAAAGGCGGAAGAAGCCAAAACACTAGGAGCTACCGGTTTCCTCATTAAGCCGGTAGTGCTTCCGGAGTTAGAAAGGGCGGTAAATAAAATTATCAAAAAACCGGCTAAATAAGGAGAGGCTATGGCTAATCCATTATCCAACGAGAAGGAGCTTTATGAAAAAATTGAAAAGGAAAAATTGATTATTCCTTCGGCCGTCTGGCAGTTATTAGAGCATCATATCGGCAATGACGTTTACGCCATATCCTTGATTGCCGGCACCTATGTTACCGGCCAAGACAAAGAGCCCATACCCGTTCCGGACGGGGAGAAGATTATCAAACACTGCGAGGGAATAAGACAGCTCCTTAAGAAATTGGGCGCTGCGGCCCGGCCCAGGGAGGCCTGATGTTAGGTAAGAAAAGTGAAGAGTTTGAGCAGCGAAAACAATCCCTTTTCCTCAAAATTAAACCGCTAATTGCATCTCAGCTTGGTATAGATGAGGGCAGGATAACCATTGAGTCAAGGATAGCCGAAGACTTAGGCGCGGATTCCCTGGATGCTACAGAACTCATTATGGCCTTAGAAGAAGCGTTTAATATCGAAATATTGGATGATGACGCGGAGAAGATGAAGACCGTCGAAGACGTTGCGGCATATCTGGCAGAAAGGGTTAAGGAATGATAAAGTTATTGCTGGTAGATGACGAAAAAGGACTGTGTGAATATCTAAAGGATTTTTTTAGCCCACGCGGGTACAATGTATTAGTTTCCCCGAACGGCCAGGATGCGATTGAAGTTGTCAAAAAAGAAAAGCCCGAATTGGTCCTTTTAGATATCAATATGCCCGGTATGGATGGCCTGGAAGTATTACGGCGCGTAAAAAAGATGTCTCCCCAGACTAAAGTGATTATGGTCACCATTAGCGACGACGCCGACACCCGCCAGAAAGCGCAGAACTTAGGAGCCGATGAATTCATAAAAAAGCCGTTTACCACGGATTATCTTGAAGATGTGGTTATCCTTAAAGTGAATGAGCTAACTAAGAGCAAAGAGCCGGCAAAAATACTCATCGTGGACGACGAAGAAGGGATTCGGGAATCGCTGAAGAAATTCTTAACTTCCCGTTTTGAATGTGAGACTTACGAGGCTGCTAACGGCCAGCAGGCGTTAGATTTGATAAGGTCTAATAAATTCGACTTGATCCTTCTTGATATCAAAATGCCCGGCATAAGCGGCATGGATGTGATAAAGGAAAAAAAGAAATTGGGCTATAAGCCTTCGATCTGGGTAATTACACGCTTTGACAGCCAGGAAGTTGCCCAAAAAGTTATTGACCAGGGCGCGGATGACTATATCCCCAAGCCGTTTTCATTGCGCGTATTAGACAGCAAAATAAGAAATTTCCTGGCCAGTATTGGCAAATACAAGCCGCGTTAAAGATTTCATGAAAAATAAACAGAAAATAATAATTATCTTACTAATTCTTGTATTAGTGAGTTGTGCCCCAAAGCAGGATTGTAAGAAACAATTGCAAGATATAACCCAGAAGTGGAATGATGCTGTTAAAATCGCAAGTAGCACTAGTCGCATTGCATTAAGTCAACCTGTGGCAAAACTTCAAGAAATTAGAAGAGAGGCTGAAATGATTGAGGTTCCCGGGCGAATGAAAGATTGTTATGGTCATTTGTTGAAACACATGTATTTGACAATCGAATCATTCTTATCGTTTATGCAAAATAAAGAGTCTTTGTCAACGATTGAAGTCAAAATGGCAGAAGATGAATTTATCGAATGGCAACTTTGTAGTTTGCCTGAGGACCAAGCAAAATTATTAAAACAAAAATTAGAGGAATCAGATCGGTCAGAAAAGAAACCTGATTTTGAACAAATTGAAAAGCCTCAATTACCAAAAACAGAGGATAAAAAAGATAATGGTTTTGTTTCTTTTAAACTTGAAGGAATATTTTTGGATAAAGAAAAAGCAAATTATGCAATGATAAATGGAAAAATTTTGTATGAAGGTGAAAACATAAGAAATGTTACGATAGAAAAGATAGAAGAAGATTCTGTAATTTTGAGAATCGATGGGCAAGAACATCTTTTAAGAGTTGGAGAGACAACTTTTATAAATGTGGCTAGTCCGAACGATGAAATCGGTGTAGGTAGGATAAAAACCAATAACTAATAAATTAAATTTTCCAGCATTCAGCTTTATTTTATTAATTTTTTTTCACCAATTTCGCTGAAGCAATTCAAGGGATGGTTTGATATATTTGGGTCGATATTATTGGCTATAGAATGTTAAAGAAATTTTTTGGTATGCCATTTTGACAAAGTTTTGTTGCGGGACTGCTTTGTTTTGTTTCAGGAGGAGTTTTTGTCGTTTTTAAAAAATCTATTATCGGAATCTATAAACTAAGTAAGATAATTATGGAATTTCAGATTATTACAGTGCAGGACGGAACAAAAATCTATGATTGGCAAGGCTATTCAATTATAGAAAGGAAAGATGGAAGTATAGAAATTATGCCTAATCGATCTCTAAAATCGATACCAAAATAAAGAATGATTCAAAAAGTATGAATAGTTTATTCTTCGAGTTGATACGAATTCCCTTAGAAATAATACTAACTTCATAGGGATTTATAAGTACCGTGGATTCTGGAAGATAATGCAGCGGGATTCGGCTTTGGAGAGGTTTTCAAGCCAGTGGGGGTTAGAGCTTTCAAAAGAAATGCCGTCGCCCTTCTTTAATATATATTTATCCTTACCTATACAGCAGGCAACCCTTCCTTTCAAGCAATATACATACTTTTCAAATTTGAATATCTTATAATCCTCCAATACCGGAGCCTGTAAATTCAAACCCTTTAGCATCTGCTTTATCTGCTCAGCCTTTTCTTCATCTAAGCTTAACTCCGGATCCTGCTCTAACTTTGTTTTACCCTGCGGCTTTAATACCAATTCCTGGGCCATAAAATTCCTGTTCTGCCGGATAAGCAATTCCGCGTAAACTTTCTCATTAAATACATACCTGCCCAAGCGTTTATTTCTTTTGATTAAATCTACCGGCTTATTTTCTTCTTCCGTGTCTTTCTTTAATTCACTTAGAGTTATGCCTAAGGCCGTACATATCTGATGAAAAGAAGAGCCCTTGCCGTCGGTGTCGCCCGCTTCAATTCTTTGCAAGGTTCTATAGGTGATCGTTCCATCCTTAAAGTCGTTAAGCATTAAACGATGCAGTTCCTGAAGGCTTAAGCCTTTTTCCTGCCTGATTTGTTTTATTTTTTCATGCAATTTCATTGTTTTCCCTCCAAATAAATCTTATACCTAAAAAACGATTTTGTCAAGAAAAAATGCGACACGACAATAGAATATTTGATATTTTTATGTCGTAAGTGTTAAATTTTAGATATCTATTATGTATAACTTATTGAAAATAGAGGAGTTAATTGATATATATTGAATACGACACAAACAGGCTATTTAGCCTTGACAAATGTCGTATTATGTGTTATACTTCCACCAGAAAAGAGAAAAGTGCCTAATATGAAGAACAGTAAACCCAAAACAAAACTTTTAATAGTAGACGATATGCCGATAATCAGAGAATGTTTGCAGTTCTATTTTGAGCAAAAAGATTTTAACGTTTTTACCTCGGCATCGGCAGAAGAGGCTCTGGATATCATTAAAAAAGAGAAACCGGATATCATGCTTTCAGATATAAATCTCCCTCAAATGAGCGGGATAGAATTAATCAAGTTAGTCAGGCAGTTTAACAAAGAGATCAAAGTGATAGTATTAACCGGCTGTGATTTAGATTTTCGCAAGGACCCACAACTAAAATCGTTGAATATCTTGGCGTTTTTGCACAAGCCTGTAGATTTTAACGAACTGGAAGCAGTCATAAAAAAAGCAGCTACCTGAGATTGTTTATTTTGCCTCTTTTAAAAAGAGGCTTTTTTGTCTCGGCTTTAGAAATACTTTTTAAAACCATAAACAAGGTGAAGCAATGAGGAAAAAGAAGATTACGCGCTACATAAGAACACGCAGCTGGATTGCTCTTTGCAAAATAACCAGAAAGCGATTGTCGGGATATTTAGGGGATAATTTTCCCGCGTTCGCTTTTAAGTAATTTTCCGATAATAGCAAACTCTGAGTAATCAGGGGGCCCCGCCATAATGTACTGGCGGGCTCGCCAAAGTTTTGTGGCGAGGCAAAACTATTGGGCCCCACCAGCCACAAGGGGGCAGCCAGGTTGCCGAAGAAAAAAACCTTCCTACATGGTAGGAACGGTAACCTGGCTTTTTATTAAGGAAAGAAAATGAAAAAGCACAATAAAATAATAATTATCAGCACTGCAATGTTCTTATTTAGTTTAATTTCACATTTTGTTTCGGCCCAATCTGAACTCTCCGTTTCCTCGGTTTCCGCCTCCAGTTACTATGGCTCTTATACTGCTTCCAAAGCAATAGATAACAGCCTCTCTACCTACTGGCGGGGCGCAAGTAACAAGACTTACTGGTGGTTAAAATTAGATTTGGGCGAAACCGCCTCATTAACGCAAATCTCCCTCTGGTGGCATAAGGATTATGGCTCAACCAACTATAATATTCAGGTATCTGCCAATGGCACTACCTGGACCAATGCTTATACCGCTTTATCATCTTCAGGCGGCGGTGTTAATCCCTACCAAAAGAACTACAGCCTTTCCGGCTCTTACCGTTACCTGAGAATTTATATCAATAATGCCCAAAAAACGTATCCGATTATTTATGAAGTAAAAATATACGGCAGCCTGCCGGACACGACTGCGCCTACAGGCTCAATAGAAATAAACAACGATACGCAATATACGAAATTAACCGTCGTTACGCTCAATCTCACCGCAACCGATTCAGAGTCCGGCCTTAGCCAGATGCAGTTCTCCAATGACGGCTCTAACTGGTCCAGTCCTGAGCCCTATGCAACCACAAAGACCTGGACGCTTACTCCTGGAGATGGCATAAAAACAGTCTACGTTAAATATAAAGATACAGCAGGCAACTGGTCAGAGCCGTTTTCCGATAGCATTACCTTAGATAGCACTCCACCGGTCATTTTCATAAATCCTGTTACCAGCCCAACCAATGAGAATGTCATCCTTTCTTACAGTGTCAGCGATAATTATACTCCTATCAACGAAATAACGGTCAGCGGTAATAATTCTCCTTATGTCAGTGAGGGCACGCACAGCGTTACCATAACTGCGCAGGATTTAGCCGGAAACAGCGCAAGCACGGAAGTTGCTTTCACCATTGATAAGACTCCGCCGGTTATAGTGATTACCTCGCCGCAAGAGGGAGTAGTATTAGAAGACTCAGATATTCAGCTACGGGGAACAGTTGACGGCATTGCCTTCTCTGAAACGCGCACGCTTACTGAAGGGGAGAATGCCATAACTAAAGTAGCGACTGACGCAGCCGGAAACACCGCTTCAGTTTCAGTAAAAGTCTATCTCTACAGTGGCCAGCCTATCGGTCCGGAAGGAGGAGAAGTAATCTCTCCGGACGGCAGGGTAAAGATAATTATTCCCCAGGGAGCCTTAACTGAAGCCCGGCGCATAAAGATACTCACTGTTAGTAGCCAAAACCTGCAGGGTGCTATTCCTGGAGGCCGCTCTTTGCTTAGCGCTGTGGAATGTAAACCCTACGGCCTTACTTTTAATCAGCCAGTTTCCATCGTTTATACCCTGTATTCGGCGGAAGTGCCCGGCACACCCGTAGAATTGGGCCTTTATGATTCTGGAACAGGCGAGATTGTCCCCACCGGCCAGACTACCACAGTTCCTGCTGACGGCTATAACGTAAAGTTTTTCATTATTCATTTTTCTACCTATGCCGCCTTAAAGAACTTGATATCGCAAAGCACGCCTATTGGCAGTGCTGTTAAAATTCCCTTGCCGGATATGCTTACCGGCAGCTTTGGCCACGCAATACCCATAACCATTCCACCCGGAAGAAAAGGTATGCAGCCGGCCTTAGCTTTGACTTACCGCTCCTCCGGTACTAATTCCTGGGTAGGACAGGGCTTTAGCCTTAACCCCGGCTATATCGTCCGCTCCACCCGTTTGGGTCCGCCTACCTATATAGATACCCAGGATACTTTTTACTTTATAACCGATGCCGGCACCACCGAACTGGTAAACCTTATTGATAATCTTTATCAGGCCAAAGTTGAATCCAGTTTTACTAAATTCTATAAGGAGCCGGATGATTCCTGGAGGGCGGTTGGCAAAGACGGCTCTGTTTTAAGGTTCGGCCAAAATTCTGACTCCAAGGAAACCTCCTTCCAAGGTACCTTTAGCTGGTATCTCACCAAGGCCGTGGACACAAACGGCAATTACATTGAATACCAATATACAAAAGACCAGGGGAAGTCCTATCTCAACAGAATAAACTATACCGGGAATGAAATGGGTATTTCACCCGCGAACTACGTGGAATTCACCCTGGAATCCCGTGATGATATCTCCAATAGCTATATCAGCAGCTCAAAGATTGTAACCGCCAGGCGCTTGAAGGAGATCCAGGTAAAGCAAAACTACGACTTGGTCTGGCGGTATGTCCTGGAGTACGAATACAGCCCGGATACCAGTCGTTCACTTTTAACATCAATCACCCAATACGCAAGCGATAACAAAAGTTTACCCATACAAACCCTAAGCTATCAAAGCGCAGAATAAAAGGAGGCAGACTTAAAATGAAAAACACAATATTACACAGATTTGCCAAGCGGATTAGGTGGATGTTCTTATTATTAGCCCTTTTCTGTCTGCCGGTAACCAGTTCTTATGCGGCAATTCCCCATCTAATTAATTACCAGGGCCGGCTCACCGATTCAAGCGGTGTACCCCTAAACGGCGCCTATGACCTTACTTTTAGGATTTACGACGCGGAAACCGCCGGAAATCTGCTCTGGGAAGAGACGCACTCCGCAGCAGTCATCGACGAAGGCCTCTTCGGCGTGCTGCTCGGTTCAGCCACTGACTTAAACATAGCTTTTGATGCACCTTACTTCCTGGAAATTAAAGTCGGCAATGAAGTAATGAGTCCCAGACAGAGGATGACCAGCTTCGGCTATGCGATAAGGGCGGAAAAAGCAGATATTTTAGCCACTCCTGCGCAAAAAGGGGACGTTCTCTATTATGACGGTTCTACCTGGAGCCGTTTAGCAGCAGGCACTGCCGGGAAATTTTTGAAAACTCAAGGAGAAGGGGCAAATCCTGCTTGGGATACCCCTAGCGCGTGGCATTATTCGGAAGTGCAAGTATTTAACGGGACTTCACCTACCGGCTGGACTGATTTAAACTTAAGTTCAGTTGTCGGCACGAGTAATGCGTTAGTTATATTAAAAGTAATGTCTTCTACGAGCGATACAACCGATGTTAAATTTAGAAGAAATGGCGATGCTAACTCATGGTCACAGGCGGCGTGGGGTTCTCATACAGGTAGGGGAGGCGCGAATCAGGCTTTTACAATAGTTTGCGCTACGGACGCCTCGGGAATAGTTGAGTGGTGCGCAGAAGGCGCTGTGCCTAATGTAATAATTTCAGTGATAGGTTATATAAAATAAAAAACATAAAAGGCAGCGGGGAAGCTATGAACGACTTCTGGAACAAACACAACTTATTTTACCGGATCTGCGCGAGCGTATTAATAATCCTTCACTTGGCGACATTCGGCCCTATCCGCGATGCGCTTGCTTTTTCCAGCCAGAGCACAAGCTATCGTATACCTTCCGGCACATTAAATGAAGGCGGTAAAGCGCGTAGTGCAGCTACTACCAAGATCTGGCAGGATGTCATAGGCGAGCCTTGCGTCGGTAAGGTTATGAGTATAAATTATATCCTAAGTGCCGGATTTATTCCTACCGTTCAACCTAATTCACCCGTTTTAACCCAGGATATCCCTTTTCAGAAATGGACAATAAACTCTTCAAAAGAAAACGCCCTTGACCTGGATGATTATTTTGTCAGCCCCGAAGGTTATCCGCTTAACTTTGCAGTAAGTGGCAATTCCCAGATAAATGTCAATATAGACCCATCTACTCACCTGGTAAGCTTTTCCCAGCCGGAAGACTGGCACGGAGTAGAAAAGGTTTATTTCTCTGCCACAGATATTGAGAATGCTGTTACCCAAAGCAATAAGGTTGTCTTACAGGTTGAGAATACCTTTGGTACGGATAAGCCCGCAATTGTAGATATTGAGATTACCCCTTCAATAATAAAAGAGGGGGATTTAGTAAAGCTTGCTGTGCAGGCAATTGATTTGGATAACGAAAACTTAACCTTCAGCTACGGTCAATTCTTTACTGAAACAGCGCGCTGGAAGGAGGGGGATGTTTGGTTCTCGGAAGCTACCTGGCAGACCGGCTCAAGCAGCACCGGCCATTATAATATAGGTGTTACGGTTACTGACCCCACCAGCCTTACGGACGCGGAAAATGTGTTGGTTAATGTAGGTAATTTTAACCATCCGCCGGTATTAGGCCCCATCGCGGATATTACTGCTAATGAAGGGGATTTAGTAGTGATTACCCCTCAGGCCACAGACAGCGATAATGACGCCATAACCTATTACTTTTCATCTCCTTTTGATACTCAGGGCAAGTGGCTGACCGGTTACGATGACGCCGGAACGCGTAGTATTAAGGTAATTGCCTCTGACGGGATAGATACTGTGTCGCAGGATGTAAAAATAACCATTAGTAATACCAACCGGACGCCCGAAGTCAGTTTGACGTTGAGTAGATACACTGTCAGGCCTGATGAAGTATTCACTATTTATCTTTCCGCTACCGACCCTGATGGCGATACGATGACTTTTGTTTTAAGCAAAAATGGCATTGAGATTGCCTCCGGCAGTATCAGCTCGGCTTTCCAGACCACCGCTTCATTTGCTGACTTAGGCGACCATACCATTTCCGTTACGGTTGAGGACTCCGGCGGCAAAACCACTAATAAATCGAGGGGCGTGGACGTGACTGATTCAAATGTTGATTCCATAGTCCCCGTGATGGGGGATTTTAACGGCGACGCGCTCTCAGACTTAGGTTTACACGATTCTACTACCGGCAAGTGGGAGGTTTGTCTCTCCGATAAAGGAGTATTCCGTAATGCAGTGGATTGGTTAGCTGGTTTTGGTACTTCCAAGGATTGGTGGCCAATTGGAGGAGACTTTAATGGGGATGGTAGAACTGATGTTGGTATCTATAACAACATCACTGGCGAATTAAAAGTAGCTCTTTCTTCAGACTCAAGCTTTTCTGCTTCTGGGACTTGGCTTAGCTTTCCGGCTGCCTCAGCTTCCTGGCAACCATTTACTGGGAACTTCAATGCCGATAAATATACTGACTTTGCCTTATATAATAAAGACACAGGCGAAGTTAAAGTAGCTTTAGGCACTGGTTCTGGGTTTGGCGCATTAAACACTTGGATAAACAATTTTGGCAATGACTATATTGCCTTAAGTGGTGACTTTAACGGTGATTCTCTAACCGACCTTTGTTTATTTAGAAAATCCTCAGGTGAATTTAAGGTTGCCTTTTCAAATTCCCAGGCATTTGTGGACGGCACAACTTGGATTTCCAGCTTTGCTACGGATAAAGACGTGATTATATCTGACTTTAATAACGACGGCCTTACCGATATTGGATATTGGGATAAATCTTCCGGCAAGTGGTATTATGCTTTATCCGCAGGCGATAGATTTATAGACAAGGGGGTATGGCTCGAAAGCTTCGGCACTTCCCAGGATGAGTCCGCAACAACCGGTGATTTTGACGGCAACGGCATAACCGATGCCGCCTCCTTTGACAGAGACCAAATCGGCATTGACCGCTGGACAACGCAGCTTTCCGTTAATAAGCCTGCCGACCTTTTAACTGAAATAGATAACGGAATCGGCGGCAAGACACAGGTTGTTTATACTTATGCTGCTCTATCTGACAACCCTGCTTTGCCGTTTCCGGTATATGTTGCCTCGAGTATCAGCCTGATTAATACTTTTCCCAGCGACCGCGCTGCCGCTTACATTCAGGACTTTACTTTTTCCGGAGGCTATTATGATGCGGCAGAGCGCGAATTCCGCGGCTTTGCCAAGGTAAAAGTAACCGACCCCATTACCAATAACTACTCTGAAACCTACTTCTACCAAGGCAAGCCTGATCAAGACGGAGCTTTAAAAGGCCAGATTGAAAAAATCATTTCCTATGATGGGAACGCAAAGAAAATCAGCGAAACCCTGAATACCTACGAAGTAAGAAAATCTGGCCCCGAAGACAATGTCTTAGGTTTTCCTGCGTTGGTTGAGCAAACCGCAACCGTCTGGGAGGAAAACGCGGCTTACCTGACTATCACTGACAAATTTACCTATGATAATATCGGTAACCTCATTGAGGAAAGACACGAAGGGAATACCGCTATAATCGGTGACGAAAGATCAACCTCAGTTACCTATGCCCAGGCTTACGAAGCAGGTTTTAATCGCCCCTTGGAAACATTGCTTAAAAATAAAGACGGCAATACGGTCTCCAAAAAGAACTTTGAATACGACGCCAAAGGGAATTTGCTTAAGGAATCCGCTTGGCTTAATACGCAGGAAGAACAGCCGTTTACGCAGTATTCTTACGATTCCTTTGGTAATTTCGTCTCCACAACCAACGCTTTAGGCAGCGTTGTTACCACTGACTATGAAACCGGCTTTTATACCTATCCGGAAAGCGTAACTAACTCTCTTGGTCATACCGTTCAATATACTTATGAACCAAAATTTGGGGTAATCCTATCTACCACGGACGCTAACGCTAGCGCCTCAAGCACTACTTATGATTCTTTGGGCAGGCCTTTACAGGTAAAGAATGCCGATAACCAAGTAGTCGCCACTTACAACTACCCTGACTTTAACACCAAGATATCTACCAATGCTATAGGACTTTCTCAGACAGAATATATAGACGGCTTGGGAAGAAAATATAAAGTAGTTTCAAATGGTGAAGACGGCGCAAACCCTAGGAATATCTCCAGCGAAGTCTACTACAATAACCGCGGCCAGGTGGAGCAGGAATCTTTACCTTACTATATTGACGAAGACCCCGCGCAGACTTCCTATGTAAGATATGAACACGATATAAGAGGCAGGGTAAAGAAAACAATTTCCGATTTCCCGGGAACTTTAAAAGACGCGGAAAGCAGCATCAGCTACGTAAATCCACTTTATATCGAGTCAACCGATCCTCAAGGCCACAAAAAAGGCATTCTTAAGGATGTCTACGGCAATATCATTGAGGTCACCGAATTTACTCAGGGTGGGGTATATGAGACTATCTATGAATACGATACCCAAAACAATCTTACTAAGACTACCGACAGCCAGGGAGACATCGTCCAAATCTTCTACGACTCCTTAGGCAGAAAAACCAAGATGATAGACCCGGATATGGGCACTTGGTCTTATGAATATGACTTAGTAGGTAATTTAAAGAAGCAGACTGATGCCAAGGGGCAAGTTTTGGAGTTCGCCTATGATACGCTAAACCGCCTAACCCAAAAACTGGCTGGTGGGCAAGTAACGGTTACCTATCAGTATGACGACACCGGAAAAGACTACTGCATTGGACGCCTTTCCAAAGTTACTGACCAGTCCGGCTCAACCGAGTTCTTTTACGATAAATTCGGCAGAGAAATAAAGTCCATCAAAACAGTTGATAGTTCGCAGTTCGTAGTCCAGAGAGAATACGATATCTTAGACAGGCTGACCAAGCTTACTTATCCTGACAGTTCTGTTGTCCAATACAGCTACGACTCTAATTCCGGCCTTTTGGAAAAAGTTTTTGACCCCCTGGCTTCTACCAACTACGTACTAAATACTGAATACAATGCGCTAAGCCAGATTAAAACTATACAATATGGAAATAATGTCCAAACTACTTATACCTACGGCCAGGATTTGCGCTTAAGCCGTATTTTAACTCAAGGGCTAAGTACCCTTCAGGATTTAAACTATATCTTTGACAAAAACGGCAACCTTGCCACCCTAACCGATAATTTAAGAAGCAACATCCGCACCTTTGCCTATGATGACTTAGATCGCCTGACTGAAGCCCATAATCTTCCTGCTCCGGGAGGCGGCTACACCGACTTTTATTATCAATACGACTCTATCGGCAATATGGTCTATAAATCCGACCTGGGCGTAATGACTTACGGTCAAAACGCCGGGCCACACGCCGTAACCTCTGCTGGCGGCTATACCTATCAATATGATGCCAACGGTAATATGGTTGCGGGTAAAAACAAGACCATGGCCTATGACGTAGAAAACCGTTTGCTTGAGGTAAATGAGAGCGGTATAATAACCTTGTTCACCTACGATGGCGATGGTGGCCGAGTGCGAAAGGGACTGTCCCCGCAGGGGACTGTCCCTGAGCAATGGACTACCTACATCGGCTCGCTCTTTGAGATAGACTCCAGCGGTAAGACCATAAAGCACATCTTTGCCGGTTCCAACCGGGTGGCAACCGTAGAGTCAACAGGCAGCACCTACTACTATCACTCTGACCACCTTGGCTCATCTAACGTCATCACCAACCAATCCGGTCAGCAGGCCCAGTATTGCGAATATACTCCCTACGGCACCTTATCGCGCAACGAAGGAACTGATGCAGTCACCCACAAGTTCACCGGTAAGGAACTGGACTCCACGGGATTATACTTCTACGGAGCCCGCTACTACGACCCGGAGATAGGCAGGTTCATTACCGCCGATACTATTGTCCAGGCGCCCTATGATCCGCAGAGTCTGAATAGATACGCCTACGCGAGAAATAATGCAATAAAGTATATCGACCCTAATGGCCGTTGGTTTTGGGTAGCTATAATCGTAGGGGCCATCTTAGGCGGAGTTACAGCCGCAGTTAATGATCAACCAATATGGAAAGGTATATTGATGGGTGCCTTAGGTGGAATGTTGGTTGGTGCTGGTGCTGCAGGATTTGGTTTTTGGGGAGCAGTAGCGGCAGGTATGTTTGCAGGGGCAGCAAACTCAGCAGCATTTGGCGGTAATATTGGCTTTGGCGCTCTTTGTGGTGGAATAGGTGCAGGCTTAGGTTACGGCCTTGGTTCATGGGCAAGTGGTTGGGAGAACGGTAGTTTTTGGGGTGAATTAGGCGGAGCGGCATTCGCAGGAGCAGTAGCGGGTGGAGTGGGGGCTGAACTGTCTGGGGGAAATTTCGGACAAGGCGCTTGGATGGGAGCAGCATATAGTAGTGCAGGATTTTTAGGGTCAAATGGTCTCAATAGTTTAGACCCTCGTGCTTCTCACGCTGGAGAATATGAGCGAGAAATAAAACATAGACATGATTTAAATGTAAAAAAGAACGATATGGTCAGAATAGAAACAGGCTCACGTCCAGTAGCAGGACCAGCAAGGCACCGGTTTATATCAGGATTTGAGATGGGCCCAGAGTATGGTAGTGGTCTGGTTGCTACCACAAATACAGCCACCAGTTTATCAAAATGGCCTACGTATGAACATACACAAAATGCTATGCAATCTGGAACAGCAAGAAGCGTATCTACTTCGGTTAGTTTTTCTGGCTTGGTTGAAGCAATAGACTTCTATAATAGTAATTGGGCTGGTAGTCAAAATTATAACGCTCTTAGTTATAATAGTAATTATGCTGTTAATACTGTAATCTATAGCGCTGGTGGAAATGCTCCAGGTGGATTAGGATGGGCGCCGGAATTTAGAACACGCCCTCTTTATTATTTACCAACTCCATATGCCACGAGAGATTAAGACGGGAAACAGATTATGAGAAAAACTTATCGAATTAAAATTTTTAATATTCTATTATTTGCATTGGCGTTGAGCATAAATAGTGTTTTTTCTGAGGAGCCAAATTCAGATTATATTTTTGTCGAAGTAATTTCTAGACCTATAGCAAAGAAAAATGAGATTATCCCTAAGAGCACAAAGAGAGCTCGCCACTTTGCTATTATCTCAGATATTTTTCCTCACGGAATATGGGAGATGGGGCCAGATGATAAAGGTATGATAGCTACGACTAATACAGTCAAAGATCTTTCTAATTGGCACACACACTCGGTTACACAAAAATGCATAGAATTAGGAGGAGATTACTTTAGTTCGCAAACTGTTGAGGTAAACAAACAAGGGTTAATTGATTCGGTAAAGTTATACGAAGATAAGTTTGTAGGCAAAGAGAAATATAGTTTTTATAGTTACAACGAGAATTACGCTGTCAATACTGTCATTTACGGAGCTGGTGGGAATTTTAAGTAACCAGCAGGAATTCTGGGCGAATTCTAGGCGAATTCTACGAATTCTAGGGAATTCTAGGGGAATTCTAGGGACAGGAATTCTAGGGACACAATACTTAATTCAAGCATGAATAAAAGGAGCAGTTCTAAATATAGCATGAGTATAAGATGACTAAACACCAGCCCAAATTATTAGTAGTAGACGACGAACCGGAGCAGTGCGAATCTATCCAAAGTTATTTCTCGCGCCGGAATTTTCTTGTCCTGACTGCCGCGAGCGGCGAAGATGCCCTTGTCTTAATTAAAGAAAGCAAGCCCGATTTAGTCCTTTTGGATATGAAGCTTTCCGGTGATATGAGCGGAAAAGGCGTATTACGCTTGCTTCGCGAAGGCGACAAAGACACAAAAGTAGTTATGATTACAGGCGACCTGTTAAATGAGCGAGATATACGGGAAATTACCGGCTTAGGCATAATTGATCTTTTAATCAAGCCCGTTGATTTTAAGATGTTGCAGAGTGTAATTAAAAAGGCATTAGAAAACAAGTATCCGGAAGTAGTTCGCTTTGAGGAGGTAAAGCCTAAACAGGATTTGGTTGAGACCTCTTTAAGGCGCTTAAGTCACGATCTTTCCAACATCACCAGCGACATTGCCAATAAATGCGAGTTATACATATTAGATACAGAGGAAGGCGTAAATAAGCACAAGACAGAAAAAGAGCGCCTTAACGAAGCTATCAACATAATTAAGTCCGTGTTGAAGTCAACCGATCGGCTTACGGATTTGGTTAAGAAGATAGCCTCATTGGCGCAAAAGGGAAAATAAGGCTTAAGCGGACTATGCAATATACGAGGGGCCCATAGTTAATCCTAAAAATACGCCTTGCCTCTAAGAGCGAAAACCGGAGCTACCTATGCCGAAAACAGACACTATTCTCATCGGGCAAATGCTTATTGAGGAAGGCGTGATTACGCCGGAACAACTGGAAGCAGGCCTTAATGAACAAAAGAAGACCGGCGACTTCATCTGCACCACATTAGTCAAATCAGGTTTTTCCTCAGAAGACAAAATCTTTGTCATTCTTTCCCATCAGCTCAAAATTCCCTATTTTAAAATAAAGGAAGCAGACATAAAGTCGCAGGTCATTGAGAAAGTCTCTGCCAAATTCGCCAGCCATTATAGGATTATCCCTACGGAATTTAAAGGCGGCGTATTAACAATCGCCATGACTGACCCCCTGGACTTCCGCACCCTGGATGACATCAGGCTGTTGTTGAAGCTGGAAGTGAAGGCGGTCTTAGCCAGCGAAATGGAGATAATGGAGGCGATACAAAAGTATTACGGTGTGGGCGCGGATACGCTGGAGCGGATAATCTCGGAAAATGGCGTTGCCGAGGATACCCGGATAGAAGCGGAAAAGGCCCAGGATTTAGAGGCCTTGGCAGAGGACGCCTCAATCATCAAATTCGTAAATCAGATATTGGCTGAGGCAATTAAGGAAAGGGCCACCGACATCCACCTGGAGCCGTTTCAGGATGAGCTGCGCACCCGCTTCAGGATTGACGGCGTTCTTTACAACATCAGCACTCCGGAAACAATGAAACACTTTCATCCGGCAATCGTTTCCCGGATTAAGATAATGGCGCACTTGAACATTGCCGAGCGTCGGCTGCCCCAGGACGGCAGGCTGAAGATCAAGCTGGATAAGCAGGAACTGGACCTGCGGGTTTCCATAATCCATACCGCGTTTGGCGAAGCGCTGCACATCAGGATACTCAGCCCACAGTTTTTCCTGGAGCTTAAAAAATTAGGCCTGATGTCCGATGACCTGAAGATTATGGAGCAGGTCATCAAGAAGCCGCACGGCATTATCTTTGTTACCGGGCCGACCGGCTCAGGCAAATCCACTACCCTTTACGCCTCTTTAGCCAGGATAAACTCCAGTGAAGTAAAGATAATTACCATTGAAGATCCCATTGAATACCAGCTAAAGGGCATAAACCAGATACAAGTGCTGCCTCAAATCGGCTTAAGCTTTGCTACGGGTTTGCGCCATATCTTAAGGCATGATCCGGATATCATTATGGTCGGCGAGGTCAGGGATTTTGAGACCGCGGAAATCGCCATCCGCGCGGCATTGACCGGCCATTTGGTTTTCTCAACCCTGCATACCAATGACGCCGCGGGCGCGGTAACCCGGCTCATAGATATGGGCATTGAGCCGTTTCTGGTTTCTTCATCCATAGAGTGCCTGGTGGCCCAGCGCTTAGTGCGGCTTATTTGTTCCCACTGTAAAACACCCATAAAACACAAAGACGAACTGCTTGACGAAATAAGGAAAGATATAGATTTTGACTCCCAAAAAATAGAGCTTTACGAAGGCAAAGGCTGCAAGGAGTGCAGATTTACCGGATACCGCGGCCGCACCGGCATATACGAGATTTTAACCCTAACCGAGTCTATCCGGGAGTTAATCTTAAGCCGCGCCTCCAGCCAGCAGATAAAGCAAAAGGCGGTGTCGCAGGGCATGCGCACCCTGCGCCAGGACGGCCTGCAAAAAGTCATCAGCGGCCAGACTACACTTTCAGAGATTATGCGCGTAAGTGAAGTAGAGATGAGATAGAAGATGGGTATGAAGACTAAAAATAAAAAAACAATATTTATCTGTCAGATTAGCGGCAGTGTTTTGAAAATAGCAAAATGCATAGCCGATAGCAGCTCAAGGATGAAAGTCTCAGATGTAGCGGTAGAGGTGTTATCATCAGACAGTGACGATAAGGGATTAATTGAAAAATCTAGCCGCGCTTTCAAGGAATTAGGTTACAATCGTAACCCGATAATCGTGTCTTTGCCCCGTATTCAGGCAACCTGCAGGCAGCTTCGTCTTCCCTCGCAGTCGCCGCAGGAGATTGAAAATATAATCCGTTTGCAGAGAGGGGCCTACCTGCCTTATCCGGCTGAGGAATTAGTTACCGCCTACGAGGTCATTTCCGTAGATAGCCAGGGCTATTCCCATTTAAACCTGACTATTGCGCAGAAGGACGTAATTAGCCGTTACGTTCAATTATTTAGCAGTTTTAAACCCGCGGCATTCTGCGTGGTATTAAGCTCTTACGGGTTAAGCCGATTATATAGCTATCTTAATCCGGGGAACGCAGCTTCGGTTACGCTGATAGCTATAGATTTCGGCCACGCTGAATTAGCCGTAACCGCGAATAAAAAGCTGCTGTTCAGCCGTTACTTCAACTTAGATATCACTAAATCCGACTGGCAGAATTCCTTCATTGACGAGTTCAATAAAAGCCGGGATGTTTACCGTAAGGAAATCCCGGGAGAGATGCCGGATAAGGTCATTATCCTGGGCGGAGGGAAAACAACCGAAGAGGCGGCAGAAGCCTTAAGAGAGAAGGTAGGCTTATCAGCGCAAACCCTGCCTTATTATCAAGCGCTTACCTGCGAATATTCTGCGGATAAAATCCCAAGCGATGGCTATTCATTTGCCGGTATTGCCGGCTTAGGGGCAGGGGATATAGAGGAATCGCTGTATTTGCTGCCGCGGGAAATAAAGGAAAAAAACCGCATACTGGCGCAGCGCAAGGAGCGCCTGCATATGATCCTGTTGCTTGCGGCATTAATCGCGGTCTGGATTTTGGCGCTCACTAGGAATTTAGACAATAAATCCCGCTATCTTGGGCTATTACAAGCAGAGATGAGTAAGATTGCGCAGCAGGCCCAGCCGCTGGAAGCAATGGATAAAAAGATACGCATGCTGGAAAGCCGTTCTGCCAAAGAAGCGCTCAACTTAGTGCTGCTTCCTGAACTTTATAAAACTGTGCCCAGTCAGGTATACTTGAATAACCTGGCTTGCGAAGAGGAGAGTAAGATTACCTTACGTGGCTATGCGCCAGAGCTAAATAGTGTATTGGCGTTTGTTTCCAAGTTGGAGAGTTCAGCGGTATTGAGAGACTTTGACGTAAAAATAAAATATGCCACCAAAAGAAAGACATCAAAAGGCGAGTTCATTGATTTTGAAATAAGCGGCTCGAAACTAAAATGAAACATATATTAACTCGCAGGGAAAAGTTGATTTTGTATGCTACGGCAGGGGTTGTTGCCTTTGCTCTCGCATATAGCTGTTTAATTGCGCCATTTCTCGACAAAAACGCTGCCTTGGAAAAGAGAATTGCTTTAACAACAGCAAAGTTAAATACCTACCGCCGCCTTTTAAGCCAGAAAGATTCCCTGCGCAAGAAATACGATAAACTGTATTCTTCTCTTAAGGTTTCCGGCCGGGAAGAGGATACGCTGGTAGGGGTCTTATCCCAGCTGGAGAGCCTGGCCAAAGAGGCAAACATACACCTGATTGACATCAGGCCGCAGGTCCCCGGGGAAAAGGAAGTGATTATTAACCTGAAGGCCGAGGGCACGGCAGAGGGCTACCTGAAATTTATCTATAGCATTGAGCATTCCGCGCTGTTATTAAAGATAAAAAAGTTTCAGTTGGCTGCCAAGGCGGCCAGCCAGGCCTTGGAAGGCAGCTTTACCGTTTCGTTCGTACCGTTGGGAGTCAATAATGAACAGACTGGTTAGAATTCATCTTTCATACTCTTTTAAAAAAATAATTATATTTATCCTCTCTTTATCATCAATTTATCTTTTGATTGTCTTTATTTATCCTTGGTATGGCCTTAAGAAGCTCACTTTACCGGAGATAATTCAGGAAAAGAATACCCTATCGGAGGAAGCGCCGGGGAAAGCAGTTAAGCCTTATGACTTTTATTTGCAGGGCATAGGAAGCCGAACCATATTTGACAGCGGCCTTTCTGTTGAGCAGGCAGCGTCTCTAAGCAATGCCAACGTAGATTCAATGAAAGATATAAAAGTAGTAGGCATAATCGCGGGAGAAAAAACCCAGGCAGTCATTGAAGACACCAAATTCAATAAAACTTATTATGTTGCCAAAAACCAGGTTATCGGCGAAATGCGCATTGAGGACATAGCCGAAGGAAAAGTCATAATTAGCTATCAAGGAAAACTGTTTGATTTCTCATTATAGCTAGGAGGGCAATTATGGAAAATAAAATATTGTATCTTTTTATTATGGCATTTTTACTTCTCATTCAATTATTATTCCCCGTTCGCTCGAGCTTAGCCCAAGGAAGCAATCCTGCGGCAGGCTTGTCCACGTCCACGCAGGGCCTTTTCTTTAGCTCCTACGCGCAGAAAAAAATAAGCTTAGACATAAAAGGGATGGATATCGTGGACGTATTGAAAATGCTGGCAACAGAGTCAGGTGCCAACATCGTTATCGGCAAAAACGTTACCGGCAGAGTGACACTTCTGCTGAAAAACGTGGCTGTATCCGATGCCTTTGATATTATTATTCTGGCCAATGACTTAGCTTACGAGACAAAAGGCGGCATCGTCAACGTGATGGCCCAGAAGGATTACGAGGCGCTTTACGGCAGCCGCTTCCAGGATAAGAAGCTTACCAAGATTATAAACCTAAAATACGCCAAGGCTGCGAATCTCTCCAATCCTTTAAACCAGATAAAGTCCAATATCGGGAAGATTATTATTGATGAGATTTCCAACTCACTAATTTTAGTTGATACGCCGGAAAAGATACGCGAAATGGAGGATTTTATTAAAAATATAGATGTCACTGTTCAGACTATGGTATTTGGTTTAAACTATGCCAGTGCCGAGAAACTGAGCGCGAAGATACAGGAGGTTATTACCAAAGGAGTCGGCAGTGTCAAGGTTGACGAGCGCACCAATAAGCTCGCGGTGACCGACTACCCGAAAAAGCTGGAAGAGGTTGCTGGGGTAATCAGCGCCTTTGATGAAAAGCCGTCCCAGGTTTTAATTGACGCCCAGATAATTGAAATCAGCCCCTCGGATAAATTTGAGATGGGTGTGGACTGGAATTATTGGATAGAGAAAAATTTTAAGGTTACCTCAGCCCTGCCCATAGGTACGACCAGTAGGCTTTTAATAGGCACTCCCTCTACTAATCCCGCGGAACCGGGACAGTATAAGGGTGTGCTTGACCTTTTGCGCACTA
>Ga0315277_10001982_pt1 | contig 28927 bp, 27 predicted proteins | sample YL17G05_15_MG_FD_203695 | JGI IMG/M metagenome (GOLD analysis project Ga0315277, IMG submission 203695) | Sediment microbial communities from Yellowstone Lake, YNP, Wyoming, USA - YL17G05_15 | ecosystem: Environmental > Aquatic > Freshwater > Lake > Sediment | place: USA: Wyoming | collected... | reverse complement strand
TCGGAGCGGCGGGCCCCAGCGCGAGGTCATGACCGCCAAGCTGAAGGTTCTCCCGCCGCCTCCCGACATGCCGGAAATCGTCTATGAGAAGGGCTGGTATGACCAGGAGATCGACCTCAACGCCCCCCTCAAGAAGTGGCGTTGGCTGGGCGCCGAGGCGCGGTGCATCGTCGATAACCCGGGCCGGGATGGGATGCTCGTTATCCGGGGCGGAGTCAACAAGGAGATCATGCCCGACCAGAAGGTCATCTTCAAGATCAATGATATGGTCCTCGACGAATTCGTTCCCGGCGAAATCACCTTCCAGAAAAGCTATACGGTCAAGAAAGAGATGCTCGGGGATAAAGACGAGTTCATCCTGACCGTTGCCGTGGACAAGACGTTCTTCCCCGCGAAGCTTTTCCCCCAGAACAAGGATGGAAGAGAGCTGGGCTGCCAGATCTCCTTCATCTATTTTCGCTGAGCGGCCGGACTCTTCTAACGGATCCAGATCGAGGAGCCGGGCTCCTTCTTCTGCTGTCCCAGGTATCTCTCCAGGTCCTGGCGGGCCTGGGTCTCTTCTTCCTGCGCCTTCTGCAGCTTGATGAAGGTTTCCGCGATGGACTGCTGAACGGCGTCCTTGGTGGTCATGTCTTGCACGCCGTTAAACTGCTGCCAGAGCGAGGTCATCTTGAGCGTCAGCAGTTCCACATATTCCTTAGCCTTGTCAAATCTCTCCTGAAGGATTATGACATCTGGAGCGACGGGATCCGGAGAGGAGGGGATCGCCGTCCCCGGCGGCTCGGTCGGTGCCGGAGGCGCGGCCGCAGGGGCGACGGTCTCCTCGGTCACCGGGGCCGGAGGTCCGAGCGGAGTTTCCAGGGCGGGTTTCTTCTTGAGCTTGGCCAAGTCTGCGTTGGTGATGACCACGGCTTTCTTGCCCTTGAGCCCGGCCCGCCTTTCTCTTTCCTTCTGGGCAATTTCGGCCAAAGTCTGGGGAAAAAGGAGAGAGCTCAGGATGACCGTAAGAAAGGCCAGAGCGAGCGGTTTCTTCGCCGACATCCTGAACCCATGCTAGCCCACGCCTCTACCGATGTCAACTCGGAGGGGAAGACCCCTTCCGACGTTCGCTTCGCTCTCTGCCTCCCCTTCTCGGGCGGGGCATGAAACCCCGCCCTTCGACCAAGGGGGTACTCCCCCTTGGAACTCTCTACGAGCGGCTCCCCGTGGCAAGCCACTGGGCATATACGCCGCTCGTCAATCCGAACCCGCCGCGGATACGGCAGTCCGGATGAGAAGCTCCCGGCCGCTGACGGAAATCTCGACAGCCCCGTTCTGGTCCGTCCGGAGGACGCGGGCGCCGGCGGCCCGGTATCGCTCCAGGATTTCCGGATGGGGCACTCCGTAGCTGTTGCCCCGGCCGGCGCTGATGATCACGGCTTCGGGTTCGACCGCAGCCAGGAAGTCTTTCGAGCTGGAGGTGCGGCTGCCGTGGTGCGGCGACTTGAGGACGCAAGAACGGACGTCGCGGGGGGAGTCAGCGATGCTTTTTTCTGCCTCCGCCCCGATGTCAGAAGCCAGGAGGAAAGACAGGCCCTCCGCCGTGAGACGGATCACCAGGGAATCGTCGTTGCTGACCTTCCTTTCGAGCGGAGCGGACAGCTTGGGATGGAGGACTTCGATCTCCACCGGACCCTCCCGGTGTTTGAACCCGCGAAAAACCCTCCTCCGGAGCTTGGTCTTGATGAGAATTCCCTGCATCTTTTTATACACCGGGCTCTCGTCCGGGGAAAACGCTTCCCAGAACTCGGTCACTCGAAAATTCCTGGCCACGGACAGAAGGCCGTCGAGGTGATCGGGATGGGCATGGGTCAAAACCAAGTAGTCGAGCTTCTTGATACCGAGGCGCCAGAGAAAGGGCGAGACAACGTTTTCGCCGATATCGAAGCCTGAGTCCGACAATCCCCCGCCGTCGATCAGCATTTTTTTCCGGCCCGGAAATTCGACCAGGATGGAGTCTCCCTGCCCGACATCGATGAAGGTCAGCCTCAGCGAGGGGGAAAACCGCGCCGGGAAAGGGAAGGTGACGAGCATCAATCCGAAGGCGGCAAAGAGCAGGGCCGTAAGCGGCTTCTGCCTTTTGAACCGGGGACGGACAAGGAGGAGCAGGAGAAAAAGATAATATCCGATAATCACCGCCGCTCCGGGGCCGGGCAAGCGGTAGGAAGAAGCGGGGACGGCATCCAATGAGCGCGATATCCAGAGAAAGACGTCGATCAGGAACTTGAGGACCGGAGACATCAGGGCGGCCAGGCCTGAGCTGACGGGAGAGACGGCCAAGAAACCGAACCCCGCACCCATAATGACGCCGATCAGTGGGATGGCCGGAAAATTGAGGAGAAGAGCGGCGAAGGTGACCCGGTTGAAGGAGGCGGCGAGAAGCGGCAGGACGCCCAATTGGGCGGTCAGGGAGACCGCGAAAAGCTCGCTGATCTTCAACGGCAAGCGCGGCAGGACGCTCAGGAGTTTGCGATAGAAGAGGATGATGGAGAGCGTCGCCGCGAAGGTCAGGTCGAATCCCATATCGAAAAGGTAAAAGGGGTTTGACAAAAGAAGGAGGAAGGCGCTGCAGGAGATGGTGTTGAGAAGGTGGGTCTGCTTCCAGAGGAGCCGGCTTATAAGGTAGGCGAGGGCCATGATTGTGGCTCGAAAAACCGAGGCCCGGCCTTCCACCAACAGGGAATAAAAGAGCAGCAGGACGATCAAGGCCGAGTAAGAAACCCGCCTGGGCACACGGAAAAGCCGGAGGACAGAAAAGAAAAGGACCGAGATGATGCCGATGTGCGCGCCGGAAATGGCGATCAGGTGGAAGAGTCCGGACCTCTGCAGCGCGGCGGTCGTCTCCTCGTCCATCCGGCCGCGCTCTCCCAGGAGCATGGCTTCGAGGACAGCCCCCTGCTGCGAGAGGGCAGTCCGGTCGGCCGTGGAGAAATGTTCCTCGATCTTCCTTTGAAGGGCCAGCCGGAGGGTTGAGATCGAGCGCTGGATAGAAACCCCTCCGGCCGGCTGCTCCAGCTTGACGAGAAGGACGCTCTTCGTTACCGCATGATTGTGGACGAGTTGGTTTTTCCGCAAACCGGCCAGCCGGGATTCGCTGAAGTTGCGAAAATCGCGGCCGGGAAGGACCTGGGCGGAGACGGAGATCCTGTCTCCGGTTCTAAACTTCAGCGGGGAAGGATATCCCGAAGCGTGAAGGACGGTGACCCTCAAATTTCCTTGGGCCGCGATGGACACACCTTGCACCGCGATGCTTTCTACTCGGATGAAGAGATAGGTTCGGCCGATCCCGAAGGAGGGTGAACGGTACAGCCGGCCGGAGAAATCGGCGTAGCCATCGTGGACGAACACCTTGACCAGGTTGCGATCATAACGGATATCGTGCCGGGCATACAGGCTCCACCCGAGGAACAAGGCGGACGCCAAGGTGAGTGTGAAAGGGAGTCGGTTTTTTCCCCGCGAATAGGCCAGCCAGCCTGCGGCAAGAGAGATCAGCAGCGCGAGTACGGGAATAAAGAGCGGCACGGGGAAGCGGGAAGCCAGATAAATCCCGCCGGACAGCGAGCCCGCCAGATAGAGGAACGGAAAGAGCATGAGATCTCAGATCGCAATGGTTTCCTGATACATACCATAGACGTCTCTCAGCACATCGGAGATCTCACCCAGCGTCGCTTCCGCTTTGACCGCGGCGATGAGATAGGGCATAAGGTTGCCGGGCGAACCGGCCGCTCGTCGCAAGGCCTCTAACCTTTGCTTGACGGCCCGGCCGGAGCGGGTCCTCTTCAGGCGCCGAAGCGCTTCGACCTGGGCCTTCTCGATTTTCCGGCCGGCGGCATGGAGCCGGAATCTGGCCTTTTCCGGTTTGCCCGCGTACTCGTTCAGGCCGACAATGATCTGCTCTTTGCTCTCTATTTTCTTCTGGTAATGGAAGGCGCTCGACTGGATTTCCCTCTGGATGTAGCCTTCTTCAATGGCCCTGAGCATTCCGCCCATGTCGTCGATCTTGTGAAGGTAAGCCCAGACTTCCTTCTCGACGGAATCGGTCAGGCTTTCCAGAAAATAGGACCCTCCGACCGGGTCTGCCGTGTCGGCAACGCCGCTCTCATGGGCGATGATCTGCTGAGTGCGCAGAGCGATGCGAACGGACTCCTCGCTGGGCAGAGCCATGGCTTCGTCCCTGGAATTAGTGTGGAGGGATTGAGTGCCGCCGAGCACGGCCGCCATCGCCTGAAGGGTCACCCGGATGACGTTATTCTCGGGTTCCTGGGCGGTCAGCGTAACTCCGCTCGTCTGGGTATGGAAGCGGAAGGCCCAAGAGAGAGGGTTTTTCGCCCGGAATCTCTCCCTCATCAGCTTGGCCCAGATGCGGCGCGCGGCCCGGAACTTGGCGAGCTCCTCGAAAAATTGGTTATGGGCGGCTAGAAAAAAAGAGAGACGGGGAGAGAAGGCGTCAACGTCCAATCCCGCCCTCACGGCCGCTTCGATGTAAGCGACGGCGTCGGCGAACGTGAAAGCCAGTTCCTGGACCGCCGTGGCCCCCGCTTCCCGGATGTGGTAGCCGCTGATGCTCATGGTGTTCCAGCGGGGGACTTTCTCCTGGCAGAAGGTCAGGATATCGACGATGATCCGGAGGGAAGCCGGAGGGGGATAGATATAGGTTCCCCTGGCGATATACTCCTTGAGGAGGTCGTTTTGGATGGTCCCGCTCAATCTTGACCAAGGGATGCGCCTCTTCGCGGCGATGGCCAGGTACATGGCCAGCAGGACCGCCGCCGTGGCGTTGATCGTCATAGAGACACTGACACTGCCGAGCGGGATTTTCTCGAAGAGCGTCTCCATGTCGTGGATGGAGTCGATAGCCACACCGACCTTCCCCACCTCCCCTTTGGCTTGGGGGTGATCGGAGTCGAGGCCGAGCTGGGTGGGGAGGTCGAAGGCGACGCTCAGCCCTGTCTGCCCTTGGGACAGGAGAAAGCGATAGCGCCGGTTGGATTCCTCGGCCGAGCCGAACCCGGCATACTGGCGCATGGTCCAGAGGCGTCCCCGGTACATTGTGGGATAGATCCCGCGGGCGAAGGGGAATTCACCCGGGTTGCCGAGGTGTTTTTTGGGGTCGAACTGGGGCAGGTCACCGGGGCCATAAACCGTCTTGACCTCGATGCCCGAACAGGTTTCGAACTTGGCTTTTCGGGCCTTGTTCATCAGGGAGATCCGGTCTCGGCTCCCGGCGAGGCACTCCGCAATCCGCGTCGCCGGTTCCCGCTAGTCGGCCCTATTCCTTGACGTCTCCCTCACCATAACCCTGGGGAGGCTTCTTGGCGTATTCCTCCTTCTTTTTCTCGAGGAACTCCTTGATGGCCTCGATGCCTTCCTGGGCTTTTTCCTTGACCACCAGAATGCCCTTTTCCGCCTCTTTGCTGATCTTTTCGTAGTTTTCCTTAGCTTTTTCCCCCGTCTTGGAGGCTTGGGTCTTGATCTTCAGGCGGGTCTCTTTGCCGCTGGCCGGAGCGAAGAGGACTCCCAGGACGAAACCGGTCGCCGCGCCGATGAGGAAGGAGACGGCGACTTCCAGGGCGCTCGATCCTTTGTTATCCCCCATGTTTTTTCTCCTTTCTTTTCCTGAATTTTTTCCAGAAGAATGAAGCCAAAGGAAGAATCACGGGCCAGTATTTTGAGCCGGGGCGTAGTATCTTGGTGGTCAGGAGGAAGGAGGCTTCGGAGACATTGACCGCCGTTCTCTTGGAGGCCTCCACGAATTCTCCCAGGCTGACGAGCTTGTCTTTGATCATGCCATCCAGCTCGTTCAGGTTTTCGACCAGCTTCCGGATCTCGGCCATCGTCTTCTCGCCCTCCTCGGCCGCGTGCCGGAGCTGGGCCAGGAAGCGGACGAGATAAACCACGACTACGACGGCGGCGAAGGTGAGGATGAGAAACAGGAACTGGTTGAGGGTCAGCGGCATGGTGCCTTCAAAATAGAATAAAAACAGGATTTTGTCAATTTGAATAACATCGCTTGGCCCTTCCCGGACGGCCGGCTGCCGAAACCCGGACAGACGCTATGGCCCCCTCATACCGCGGCTTGAGAGATCCTATTTCCACAGGATTTTATCGATCTGGGGGAGATGGTATTCTGCCGCAATCTTCTTGAGGGTCTCGGCGAACAGTTCCCTTCGAGCCTGACCGCAGGCCTCTTCCCATTCGGCAAACAGGGGCGCGATATGGAACTCGTGTTTCTTACCCGCCAGGCGGTTTATCCCCTGAAGGGCGCGCCAGTGCGTGATCATCAGCAAGGCCAGGGCGGCGAAAGCGACGTTGGGACCGGGGAGGAGGGCGGCCAGCCCGCTGAGCGGGAGGAGGAGCGTTTCTCCGATAAGAATAAGGATATGCTTTGATCTTTGTTTATATAGAAACAAAGAAAATCGCAGCCGGATGCGCTTCTCGGTCCGGAGGCCGGAGTGGTGGATGGAGACGGCATCGTCTTCGATCTTCCGGATATGGATGAAGGCCTGCTCCTGGCGCAGGATCCTCGGGGGGAGGAGGGTGAGCTTCTTCTGCGCGAGCTCCCAGGCTCTCTTGGTGCGGGACACGGGAATGGAGATGTCCTTTTTAGGCTCGGAAGAGAAGAAGCGGTATTTTTCGCGGTGGTCCCGGACGAAGAAGAATTCCATGATTAGTGTCCCGTCTCGGAAATACCCTTTCCAAAGTCCTCTGCATAGACGGGCCACTTCCAGGGGGGAGTCAGGCTCCCCCCTCGGCGCTTCGCCTTGCTCCGCTGACCCCCTGAGGGGAACGACGCCGTCCCCCTCCAACTCCCCCGCGGCGGCGCGTCCTTAAAAGATCGTCCTAAAGGCAAGTTATGTATGAGACGCGCCACCAGGGCATTTTATCATTTCTCGGGAAAGCGAGGCAAGTAATCGAACGCGACTCTACCTGCGCCTGTGCAAGAGGTAAATGAAGAAAGGCGCGCCGAAGAGGGCGGTGATGATCCCGATGGGAAGCTCTGTCGGGGAGAGAACGGTCCGGGCGAGAAGATCGCAGAGGACGAGGAAGGTGCCTCCGGTGAGGGCCGACAACCCGAACAGATACCTGTGGTCGGGACCGATGATAATCCTGGTCCAGTGCGGCACGATCAGCCCGACAAACCCGATGACGCCGCTCACCGAGACCGAGACGGCTGCCAGCAGGGTGGATACGGCCAAAAAGGCCTGCCGGACCCTGCCCACAGGGCTGCCCAGGGATTTGGCCATCTCGTCACCAAGCGCCAGGAGGTTCATATCCTTGGCCAGCCATTGGGCGATGAGCAGGCCGAGGATCACGTAAGGAGCGACCATCCCGACCTGCCGCCAATCGGCCAGGGTGAAGCTCCCGAGGAGCCAGAAAACTGCCTGCTCAAAGGAGTCCGACTTCAGGAAAAGAAGGAACGAGGTCAGAGATGACGCCACAGCGCCGGCCGCGATCCCGGTGAGCAGCAAAGTTTCCACCTTGAAGATGGCCTGGGTCCGGGAGAGGAGATAGACAAGAGAGACGAGGGCGAAACCGGCCCCGAAGGCAAAAATGCCCTGGAGGGAAAAGCCGAATGCGCTCACCGCCCCGAGGCCGAGGGAGAGACAGAGCACGGCTCCGAACGAGGCCCCGGAGGAAACGCCGACGACAAAGGGGTCGGCCATGGGGTTCTGGAAATAGCCCTGAAGTATCGCTCCGGAGAGGGAGAGGCCGGCCCCGACGAGAAAAGCTAAAAGGGCCCGGCAGAGCCGCAGGTCGAAAAAGATCGTCCGAAAGGACTGATCCTTATGGATAAGAAAGTCCCAAAGGTCCGCGGGGGTGGTCCGGACGGTTCCGATCATCAAGGATAGCCAGAGGGATGCGGCGAGGATGAAGAGAAGAGCGATCGCGAAGGCCGCTGTTCTTCGGGAGGACTTCATTGGCGGGCCTCGAATTTCTCGGGATGAAGTATGCGGGCTACCTCGTCCAGGGCGCCGATGAGCCGGGGCCCGAAGCGGCCGGCGACATTCTCATCGAGCCAGCGGATGTTGTTGTCCTTAACCGCCCGGACGTCCTTCAGCCGCGGGTCGGCCCGGAACGATTCTCCCGCCTGGGTGAAGCGCTGCTTGTCCTTGGCCATGATGATGATCACATCCGGGTTTTCATTGATGAGCTGTTCGCGGTTGAGCTGGAGCCAGCGCCGCCTTATTTGGCCGGCGATGTTGACGCCTCCGGCCTGGACCAGCAGGTCGTCGAGATAGCTCCCCTGGCCGCAGGTCCAGAGGCCCTGGCCGTAAACGGAGAGAAAGACCTTGGGCTTTTCCGCGATATCACTCAGGACCAGGCGGATAGCCCTGTAATTGTCCTTAAGGCCGGCGACGATCGCCTGGGCCGCGCCCTCTGCCCGGGTCACCCGGCCGACCATCTCGATCGTTTGAAAAAGCCCTTCGAGCGAGCTCCCGAGGTTCAGGACGTACACCGGAAAATGCAGGTTCCGGAGCTTATTGAGGATACCCAAGGGGTTTCCCCGGAAGCCGATGATAAGGTCTGGCCGGAGGGACTGGATCTTCTCCAGGTTGGGATCGACCATCCCGCCGATCAGTTCCTTTTCCAGCGCCTCGGGCGGATAATCGCAGTAGCGGGTCACGCCGATCGTCCGGCTTCCGAGGCCCAATTCGAAGAGGATTTCGGTGATGTTCGGAGCGAGAGAGATGATGCGTTGAGGGGCTTGGCCCAGCGTGAACGGCGCGTGGAGGTCGTCATAGATGACTTCTTGCCCGGCGGGAATCAGCGTCGCCAGGACCGAGAAGAAAAGGATAGGGATCATCCTTCGGCCTGCCGTTTATCGGAGGATCGTGGAATAAGCGAGATCTCGGGAAGCTTCGAGTGGCGGTTCTCGCGGATATCCACGTCGGTCCGGAAGACGTTTTTGATGTTGTCCCGGGTAATCATCCCGGCGGGATCGCCCTGAGCCACAACGCGTCCCTCCTTGAGGAAGAGGATCCTCCGGGCATAGGGGATGACGAGATTGATGTTGTGTTCGGTCGCCAATATCGTCTTGCCATTTTCCCTCTGAAGCCTTTCCAGGATTTCGAAGACTTCGAGACCGTAGTTGAGGTCGAGGTGGGAGGTGGGCTCGTCCAGGAAAATGAGCGGGGTGTCCTGGGCGAGGGCCCGGGCGATGAGAACGCGCTGCCGTTCCCCGCCGCTCAGATGGGCGATCTTCTTCTCCTGAAGGGGGGAGATCTCCACGAGTTCGAAAACGTCCTGGAGGATGCGCCGGTCGGCGGCCGAGAGCCCGGCCAGCCTTCCCTGATGAACATAGCGGCCCATGGCCACGACTTCGAAAACGCTGAAGTCAAAGGTCAGGTCGGGAACCTGGGGGACGAAGGCGATCTTCCGGGCGACCTCACGTCTCGTCAAACGGGAGAGGGGTGTGCCCTCGATAACGACTTCGCCGGCGGCATCCTGAAGAAGTCCCTGGAGGGCTTTGATCAGGGTGCTCTTTCCCGACCCGTTCGGCCCCAAAACACAGGCGAATTCGCCTTTTTCAAGGCTTATATCGATGTCCCGGACGACATCGCCGGCGCCATAGCCGGCGCGAAAGCCTTTGACTTCGAGGATACCCATCGGACTGTCGTTTTAATCTCTTTCGCCCGAAAAATCAAGGAACCTGGTGGAAGACTTCGGAAAGAGATCTTCGAGACGGGACACTAGTGGTGCGTTTCACAAATAACTTGGCTAAGTCAAAATCATCGGAAGACGCGCCACTAGGTCTGATGAGTAGATCCGAGAGCGTTTTGGAGGACCGGACTGTCAGGACGATTCCAGAGACCGCCTCAGGACGGAAAAAGCGATGGCCAGCAAGACTGTAACTCCCGCGCAACCGAACCAGAGCGCGTCGCCGCCGAGATGCCCGTAGACAGCGGCCCCGGCCGCCGGGCCGACGATGAAGGCCAGCGAGAAGGCGAAGCTGAAAATCCCCATATACCGGCCGCGGGTTTCCGGACCGGCCCGGCCCGCTATGAGGGCCGCCAGGAGCGGCATGCTCAGGATTTCACCAAAGGTCCATACGGCCACCGTGAATCCGGCATACAAAAAGCCGCGGCCCAGGGGCATCAACCCAAAGCCCAGTCCGAGGAGGATGAATGAGAGGTTGATCATCCGCGTCTGGGAATAAGCCCGGATCTTCTCCATGAGGGCCATCTCGAAAGCTACAATCAGGATCGTGTTGACCGCGAGCAGTCGGCCGATCTGGTCTTCGGCCAGAGTGTAGGTTCCGCGCATATAGAGAGGAAAAGTCGCGAAGATCTGGACGAACACAGCGCCCCAGGCGACGACCATGAGCATAAGCAGCAGGAAGGGACCATCGCGCCAGGGACTGCGGGCGGCGCCTGTCTGCGCCTGTCTCTTTTTCATCTCTGCGGCCCGCAGCTGATCCTCAGGCTTCTTCCAGATGAGGACGAAGAGGGCGACGGCGGCGATACAGGTCAGGCCATCGGCCCAGAAGAGAAGCCGATAATCACGGATGGCCAGGATCCCTCCCACGGCCGGACCGATCGTGACGCCCAGATTGTTTGCCAGGCGGTTGAGGGCAAAGCCTTTGACCTGGAGCTCGGGAGGGCAGATCCTCGACACGGAAGCGGCATTGGCGGGGTAAAGCGCGCCGGCGGCTACGGAAAAAACAAAGAGGACTGTCAAGAGCCCCCCGGCCGAGCGGATTTGTCCGAGGGCGATGAGGAGCCCGCCGGAAAGAAGAAGGCTCAATTTTTGCACCGAGGTCGATCCGATGCGGTCCGATAGCCAGCCTCCGACGTATGCTCCGGCGAGCGAACCCAGACCGTATAGGCTGAGCGCCTGGCCGGCCCGGGCGGGTGTGAACCCGAGCCGCCTCGTCAGGTAAAGCGACAGGAAAAAGATGACCATGGCTCCCGAGGAATTCACCAGGTTGACGGCGAACAGAAACCAGGCCTCCCGGGGAAGGCCGCTATAGGCCCGGCGATAAAGCTGCGCGATACTCTTGATCATCACCCGCTTCAGGCCATTATATCAAAAGTCTTGTCCCCACTCTTCTTCTAATGCCACTGCCCCGAGCCGTTCCTTGACTTTTAAGTGGGGTTGAATCTAATATTTACCGGTACATCGAAAATCCCAGGATAATCAAGGACTTAATCGAGCGGGACGGACAACATGAGATGCGTGTATCCCTTCCGGGAGGTCGAGGAGAAGTGGCAGAAGATCTGGGCGGAAAGGAAGGCCTTTGAGGCCGTCGACGATCCCCGGCTGACGAAATTCTACTGCCTGGAGATGTACCCCTATCCCTCCGGCCGGATCCATATGGGGCATGTCCGGAACTACTCGATCGGAGATGTCATCTCCCGTTTCTATTTGATGAAGGGACGAAACGTCATCCATCCCATCGGCTGGGATGCCCTGGGCATGCCGGCCGAGAACGCGGCGATCAAACACGGCGTCCATCCCCAGACCTGGACCCTCGACAACATCGCCCACATGAAACGGCAGCTGCAGAGCCTGGGTTTCTGTTACGACTGGTCGCGTGAAGTCAACACCTGCCTCCCCGAGTACTACAAGTGGAACCAGTGGATTTTCCTGAAGATGTTTGAACGCGGCCTCGCCTTCCGTAAAAAAAGCTGGGTCAACTGGTGCCCGCAGTGCCGGACGGTCCTGGCCAATGAGCAGGCGGCTGGAGGCGTGTGCTGGCGCTGCGATTCGGGCGTCGAGCAGAAGGAGATGGATCACTGGTTCTTGAAGATAACCGCCTACGCCAAGGAGCTTCTCGACGGGCACAGGCTTCTCGAAAAATGGCCCGAGCATGTCCTGCTGATGCAGAAGAACTGGATCGGCGAGAGCATTGGCGCCCACATTTCTTTTCCCTTGAAGGACTCCTCCAAGGCGATCGAGGTGTTTACGACCCGCATCGATACCATATTCGGCGCCACCTTCATGCTCCTCTCGCCGGAGCATCCGTTCAGTCGTGAGCTCGTGTCCGATTCTCCTGAAAAAGAGAGGCGGCGCGAAGAAATGGTCCTGGCGGTCCGGGACGCCCGGATGAAAAGGGAACAAGAAGAGGCCGAAAAGGAAGGGATCGACACCGGGAAGAAGGCGGTTAACCCGTTCTCGAAGGAAGAGATCCCGGTTTGGATCGCCAATTACGTTCTGATGGACTATGGCACGGGAGCCGTCATGGCCGTCCCCGCCCATGACCAGCGTGACTTTGAGTTCGCCGGGAAGTACGGGTTGACCATCCGGCCGGTGATCGCCCCCGCCGATGATCCCCACCCCGGGAATCCCAAGGAGCAGGCGACCGAGGATTACGGCGTTTTGGACAACTCCGGTGAATTCTCCGGGCTGGGCTCTGAAGAGGCCATGGAGAGAATGTCCGCTTTGGCCCAGGCCCGCGGGTTCGGCCGCAAGAGTCTTACCTATCGGCTCCGCGATTGGGGCATCTCCCGGCAGCGCTATTGGGGGACCCCCATCCCCATCATCTATTGCGGGAAATGCGGGGCGGTCGGCGTTCCTTACGAAGACCTGCCGGTGGAGCTTCCCCATGATGTCCAATTTACAGGTGAGGAAGGGTCTCCTCTGGAAAGAGCGCCCGGGTTCATGAAAGCGGCCTGCCCAAAGTGCGGCGGCCCCGCCCGTCGAGAGACCGACACCATGGACACGTTTTTCGATTCCTCCTGGTATTTTTTCAGGTACACATCGCCGCACGAGAAGGATGCTCCCTTTGATCCGGCTGTCGCCTCTTACTGGCTTCCCGTTGATCTTTATATCGGCGGCGTAGAGCACGCCATCCTCCATCTGATCTACGCCCGCTTCTTCACCAAAGTGCTGAGAGACCTGGGTTCCACCTCGATCGCCGAGCCCTTCCCTCACTATCTGGCTCAGGGCATGGTCACCAAAGACGGCGCGGCCATGTCGAAATCGAGGGGAAACGTGGTCGACCCCGACGAGATGATCCGCGAGTACGGCGCGGACGCCTTGCGCCTTTTCATCCTCTTCGCCTCGCCGCCGGAGAAGGAATTCGCCTGGGCGGAAGACGGGATCGAAGGCTGTTTCCGTTTTCTCAACCGGGTCTGGTCCATCGTCGAGGAAAACAGCGACCTGTTCGCGGCGGGTCATTCCCGGCCGGCGAGCGGGCAGGCGACCGAGGGATTGGCTCTGCTCAAAAAGACGCACCAGACCATTCGCAAGGTGGGCGAGGATATCGGCAAGCGGTTCCATCTGAATACGGCCATCAGCTCGATCATGGAGCTCTACAACATGATCCGGAAAGAGAAAGACGCCCTGCGAGTGAGCGAGGCGGGAAGGTCAGTTTTAGGCCGGGCCCTGGAGAGCATGATCGTCCTTCTTGCGCCCTTCACGCCACACATTTCTGAGGAGCTTTGGGAACGGACGGGACACCGGGATCTCCTGGCCCGCTTCCCCTGGCCGTCCTTCGACCCCGAGCTTGCCAAGGAGGAGACCGTTACCATCGTGGTCCAGATTAACGGCAGATTGCGCGATAAGTTTGAGGCTGACGCGGCTATCGGGGAAGCCGAAATGAGAGAGCGCGCCCTGTCCCTTGACCGGATCCGCGCTATGATTGCCGGACAGCCCGTCCGGAAGGTCATCTGCATAGAGAACAAACTGGTCAACATCGTCGTCTGAACGCCATGGAAATGAAGAAAATATTCGCTCCGGTCCTGGCCTGCCTGTTTCTCGTCCACTGCGGCTACTACCTGCGCGGCACGGGGAGTTCTCTGCCGCCGAACATCAAGAAGGTCGGCGTCCCCATGTTCAAGAACCTCACCACGCGCTTCGACCTGGATGTCAAGCTGACGCAGAGCGTTATCAACGAATTGGTCGCCCGCGGGAAGGTGGACGTGCTGACTGATTCGACCGGCGCCGATGCTCTTTTGACCGGAGAGATCAATGCCTTCAACGTCAATCCGATTGCCTTTTCCGACCAGGCTACGGCCGACCGCTACACCATCGCGGTGGTCGCCAAGATCGTCCTCCGCGACCTCACCAGCCAGAAAATTCTCTTCTCCAACCCCTCCTATGTCTACCAGGAGCAGTATGAGGTGCCGCCCGGAACGAGCTATGAGATGTGGGAAAGTCAGGCCATAGACAAGGTGGCGGAGAAGTTTGCCAGCAGTCTTGTAAACACGCTCCTCGAGGGGTTCTGATATGACGGCCATTGACGCCCTGGCCGGGGAGATCAGGGAAGACCGTCTGGCCGCCGGTTATGTCTTCTATGGAGAAGAGGATTACCTGGCGGAGGAGTTCATCCGGAAGCTGAGAAAGGCCCTGATCTCGCCGGATGCCCAGATCTTTGGCCTTGAGAGGTTCGACCTGGGCCAGGTCCATTGGCCGGAAATAATCGATACCGCCCGGACAGCCCCCTTTTTCTTCTCCCCCTGGCGCATCGTCGTCGCTCGGATAGTCGAAGATAAGGGGGAGGGAAAAGAAGCCGGGGTAAGCAAGGAGAATTCCAAGAAACTGTCCTCGCCCGACGAGAAGATCCTCCGCGAGTATTTCCGGTCTCCGGCTTCGAGAACGGTGCTCGTCGTTGTGATCGTTGGGCGGGTGAAAAAGACCCACCCCTTGGTCAAGTTCTTCGATTCCCTTCGGCAGGCGGCGGTGGTTCTAATAGAGGTGAAGCGCCTGAAGCAGGGAGATCTCTCGGCCTGGATGGCGCAGCGTCTGGCGTCGTGGGGAAAATCGGCCACCCCAGACGCTCTCGCCCGTCTGGAGGAGGTAACAGGCAGCGACCTCCGCCGGCTCGATCATGAGATCGAGAAGATCGCGGCTTTTGCCGCCGACCGGAAGACGATCAATCTTGAGGACATCCTTCAAGTCTGTGACTGGACAAAGAGCTTCATCGAATGGGACTTGGCAGAAGCGCTGAAGAGGGGGGACCAGAGACGGTCGCTGCTGACCCTGAACCGGGCTTTTCAGGAGGGAGAAAAACCCGAACGCATCATCCACGTCCTGGCTAACTTCTTCCGGGATCTTCTGTTGGCCAAGCTCTGGCTCAGGGAGGGCCATGACCGGAAAGAGATTTTTGCTTTTCTCAAGCCCCAGATCAAGGAGTTCTGGAACCTTTATGCGATAGAATTCAAGGCCCTTTTCTCGCTGCTCGAGAAACTTTCTCTCGAAGAAATCCTTTGGGCGGTCCGGGAATTGGGAAAGATCGACCTTTCGATGAAAAGCGTGGATGTCTCGGTCGAGCCGTTGATCGAAAGGTTCGTGGTCGAATACTGCCGCCGGCAGGCGAAGCCCAGGGAACGAAAGGGCCCTATTTGGAAGGCGAAGGGCTGATCAGTCCCACCTGGCGGGTAAGGCGGGACTTGAAGCGGGCGCCCTTGTTCAGGTGAATGGCGCCCTTTTTAACGGATTTATCGATCAAGGACACGGTCTGGGGAACCAGCTTCTGGGCGGTTTCTTTGTCGCCCTTTTGGATGGCCTCCCGGAGCTTTTTGACCTGGGTGCGCAGAGCGGACTTGTTCTTCCGATTGACTTCGTTCCTCCGGATGCTGCGGCGCCGCTGGCGGACCGCCGAATTATGCTGAGCCATATCTTACTCCTCGTTTTGAGCGCATATGATAGAATATATGACCGTTAAAGTCAACCGGAGCTAGTGGTCAAGCGCCCATGATCATCGTTTTGCAGCGGGTTAAACAGGCCCGGGTCGAAGTGGAGGGACGGACGACCGGAGCGATCGGGCGGGGGATCTGCCTTCTTGTCGGGATTGAAAGGGGAGACACCCGTGAAGACGCCGAATTCCTGGCCAGAAAGACGACGGAATTGCGCATCTTCCCGGACCAGGAAGGCCGGATGAACCTTTCCCTGTCAGAGGTGGGCGGAGAGGTTCTGGCCGTCTCCCAATTTACCCTGGCGGGATCGACCAGAAAGGGAAGGCGGCCCAGCTTTGACGGGGCCGAGGAGCCGGGTCCGGCGGCTGAGCTTTTTGAACATCTGGTGGAGCTGATCAGGAAGAAAGGGTTCCGGGTGGAGACGGGGATTTTTCAGGCCATGATGGATGTCCACCTCACCAACGAGGGGCCCGTGACTTTCATCCTTGGATCCCGAGAAGACCGCGAGAAAACCGGCCCCGTCAGCCGCTGAAGCGGACGCTGCTGACCTTGCGAAGGGCATTGCTTGCCGCCTGTCTGACGTAAGCGCTTTGGTCTTTGGTCAGCTTGACAAGAAGGCCCAGCGCCTCTTTGCCCCCGATCTCGCCCAGGGCCTCTGCGGCGCTTTTCCGGACGGCGACATTCGGGTCGGCCAGGGCTTTTTGGATAGCGGGGATCGCGGCGCCGTCTTTTCGCCGGCCGAGGATTCGAAGCACCGCGCTTTTGCTGTACCACGGGGGCAAGGCAAGCTTTTCATAAAAAGGGGAGAGGTTCCAGATTTCTCGCTGGCCAAGCTCGTTGATCAGGAAATCACGGTTGGATTCACACCGGTCCGATAGGGTTTCCAAGAGGACCCTGAGGACCCATGGGGCTTGGAGCCGGGATATGGCCTTCAGAATCTTGAGGCGCCTGTCTTTGTCGGGGATCGAGCCCAGTTTCCGGAGGACCGAATCGGAGTAATAGCCGTCCTTCTTGTCCTTCTCTTCGAGTTCTTTAACGGCGCGCTTGGCGGCGTTGGCGATCGCCCGAAAGTCGTCCTCTACGAAGCTTTTGTAGACCTCGGACTCCTGGTAGGAGGCTTCCCTCAGGAATTTGAGCGCCGTCGCCTTGACCAGGGGAGACGCCTCTTCCTGCTTGAGGATGGAGAGGAGGAATGCGATCCTCTCCTCCCTGGCCAGCGTATCGATACGGGTGTACAGGAATTTGATCTTCTCCTGCGGAGGCAGGGGCGAGAACTGTTCCGAAAACTCCTCTATTGTCATATCCGCCCTGACGGCGCCGCTTGCCACTCAGACCATATCCAGGAGATGGCCCATCTTTTCTTTTTTTGTCTTCAAGTACTTGATGTTGGCCCGATTCGGCGGCACTTCGACCGGCACCCGGTCGACGATCTCGAGGCCGTAGCCGGCCAGCCCGATGAACTTACGGGGGTTGTTGGTCATCAGCCTGATTTTCTTCACCCCCAGCGCGACCAGGATCTGGGCTCCTATCCCGTAGTCCCGCTGGTCGGGCTTGAAGCCCAGGCGGCGATTGGCTTCCACCGTATCGGCGCCCTGGTCCTGGATCGCGTACGCTTTGATCTTGTTGGTCAAGCCGATCCCCCGGCCTTCCTGGTTGAGGATGTAGAGGATGACTCCACGGCCCGCCTTTTCAATGATCTCCATAGCCTGATGGAGCTGCTCCCCGCAGTCGCAACGGGAGGAGCCGAAGGTATCGCCCGTCAGACACTGGGAGTGCGCCCGGACCAATATGGGCTCATCCCGTTCGATCTTGCCTTTGACCAGGGCGACATGGTTTTCGTGATGGATCTCGTCCTCGAAGATCATAATCCGGAAGTGCCCGTGCCGAGTGGGCAGGTCAGCGGCATCGATCTTCTGGACCAGGCTCTCCGTCTTCATCCGGTACTTGATCAAGTCCGCGATCGTCAAAATCGGAATGCTGTGCTCCCGGCTAAACCTCTCAAGCTCAGGCATCCGGGCCATGGTTCCGTCATCGTTCATGATTTCGCAGATGACGCCGGCCGGGGACAGCCCGGCCAGCCTGGCCAGATCGACGGAGGCCTCGGTTTGCCCGGCTCTGGCAAGGACCCCGCCCTCCTTGGCCTCGAGCGGAAAAATGTGTCCCGGCCGGACCAAGTCGGACGGTTGGGCCCCTGGGTCGATTGCCGCCAGTACGGTCCGGGCCCGGTCAAAGGCCGAGATACCTGTGCTGATACCTTTCTTGGCGTCGATGGATATGGTGAAAGCCGTCTCAAAACGCGAGGTGTTCTCCCTGACCATCAGGGGAAGGCGGAGTTCCTCGAGGCGGCTTTTAGTTAAGGGAAGACATATCAGGCCGCGTCCGAACCGGCTCATGAAATTGATGATCTCGGGAGTGGTTTTTTCGGCCGCGATCATGAGGTCGCCTTCGTTCTCCCGGTCCTCATCGTCGACGATGATGATGAGCCGGCCGGAGGAAACATTTTCCAGGGCCTTTTCGACCGTGATGACGGAAGATTTAGCGCTCATCGGATCGGCCATTGGTTGCTTCTCTCGGGTTGCGGAAGAAATAGTGGGTCCTTAAGCCCTGTTTTTTCCTCTAAAAACCCAATTATACACATATTTACCGATAATGTCACATTCCAGATTGACGGCCCGGCCGGGCTTGAGGTCCCGGAGATTTGACTTGGCTACGGTGAGCGGAATGAGCTCGACGTCGAATGAGGTCGACCGGACTTCGGCAACCGTAAGGCTGACACCGTTGACGGCGATGGAGCCTTTGGGGACGAAGAATGGCCGGAGCTGGCGGGGAAAGGAGACGGTAACGCGGCGGCCCGAAGGCCTCTCCACGACCCTGAGCACTCGACCCAGTCCGTCGACATGGCCGGTGACCAGATGGCCGGAGAGCGGGGTTTGGAGAGTCAAGGGGGTCTCCAGGTTCAGCCTGTCTTTTCCGTGGAGTGCCCCGAGGCTGGTCTTGACCAGGGTCTCGCGAGAGAGGTTGAAGTAGAGCGTGTCCATTTCCCGGCGGAGGAGGCTCAAGCAGACTCCGTCGACCGCCACACTCTCCCCGATTTCGAGGGCAGGGAAGGACGACGAAACTTCCACGGCCAGCTCGCCTTTGGCCGGACGATAGCTCTTGAACGAACCTTGATGGTGAATGATCCCGTTAAACATCAGAAATATCCTTGGATGATGATGTCCTCCCCGATCGGGAAGGTGGAGAGTCGGCCCAGTCTCCAAGCTTTTTTAACCAGCCTGGCACCCTCTCCCTCCAGGAAGGAAGGTGCCCCCCTGCCGCCGATCAGACGGGGAGACACGGTCAGGAAGAGCTTATCCGCGAGCCTTCTCTCGATCATGGTCGTCAGCAAACCGGTTCCACCTTCGACGAGGATATGGGCGATTCCCCGGCGGCCGAGGCGGGCCAACACCTCCGCTATGTCGAGTCGACGAAAAGGCCCTGGAATCGCAATGACCGCGGCTCCTCTTTTTTCGACCTCGGCTTTTTTTTTCGAGGAGGCGGCGGCCGTCGTGAAGACGACGACCTTCCCTTCGGCTAGCGTGTTCAGGATCCTGGCCCGCAAGGGCAAGCGCAACGCAGAATCGAGGATGATCCGGACGACCTTCTTGCCGGGCCATTGGGGATGACGGACCGTAAGTCGAGGATTGTCCTTCAGGATTGTCCCGATACCAACCATGATGGCATCATGCTCTCCGCGGAGGAGGTGGACGTAGTCCCTGGTTTCGGGGGAGGATATCCAGCGGGAGTCTCCGGTCCGGGTGGCCAGGCGGCCGTCCAGGCTGAGGGCGGCTTTCAGCGTGACAAAGGGGAGGCCGCTGGTGATGTGCTTGACATAGCTCTCGTTGAGGACGGAATTCTTCTCTCCCAGCAGGCCGACCGAGACATCGATCCCGGCGGCCCGCAGCCTCCGGACCCCTTTCTGATAGACGATGGGGTTAGGATCGAGGGAGGAAACGACGACACGTTTGGGTGCCGCCCGGATGATGGCCTCGACGCAGGGCGGGGTCCTCCCCCAGTGGACGCAGGGTTCAAGCGTCACATACAGCGAGCTGCCTTTGGCCCGCCGGCCGGCCCGGTCGAGGGCGATGGCCTCGGCATGGGGGCGGCCGGGCATCTCATGGAATCCATGCCCGATGATAATGCCGCCGCGGACGACAACAGCCCCGACATAGGGATTTGGGCTGGCCCAGCCTCTGGCCTTCTCGGCCAGGCCGTAGGCCATCTCGATATAAGATGAATCCTGCTTATCGATCATGAGATCAAGGCGTCGACGAACTCCTGGGGAGAGAAGGGCAGGAGGTCCTGGGCAGTTTCTCCGATCCCGATATACTTGACTGGGAGACCGAGCTCTTCGACGATGCCGACGACGCTTCCCCCTTTGGCGGTCCCGTCGAGTTTGGTCAGGAATAGGCCGGTAATACCGGCGAATTTGAGGAACTCTCTGGCCTGGACAAGAGCGTTTTGCCCGATGCTCGAATCCAGCACCAGGAGAATCTCATGAGGCCCGCCCGGAATCTCCCGGCCGATGATCCGTTTGACCTTTTCCAGCTCGTTCATGAGGTTGGCATTGGTGTGAACCCGGCCTGCGGTATCGACAAGAAGGAGGTCGTGGCCACGCGCCTTAAAGGACTGGATGGCGTCGTAGACGACGGCCGCCGGGTCAGCCCCGTACTGTCCTCGGATGACCGGGATGTCCAGCCTTTTCCCCCAGATCCCAAGCTGTTCCTGGGCGGCGGCCCTGAAAGTGTCGGCGGCGACCAGCAGGACCTTTTTTCCCCGGTCCCGATAATAGAGAGCCAGTTTGGCCAGGGAGGTCGTTTTCCCGCCGCCGTTTACTCCCACCATCATGATTACCGCCGATGAGTGGTCGGCGTCCAGTCCCGAGGGGTAGCGTCCGAGTATCTCGATGAGTTCACTGCGCAGGACCTGCTGGATCGCCGGAAGCGAATCGTCCTTTCGGGTTTTGTCCTTGATCGCCTGAATGACTCGATCCGTTGCGGCGGTCCCCGTGTCGGCCAGGATCAGGGCTTCGGCAAGCTCTTCCAGGATTCTATCCCTCGGCAGGCCGCTCTGGAAGAGGTCCCCCAACTTCTCCTGGAAGGCCTGGCGCGTTCTAGCGATCTTTTCCCTGAGGTTACCGAGCACGGCAGACCCATTATAGTTATGGGTTCCTATCCCGTCAATCAATGGCCCTGGGGGAAACGGACGATAGGCGGGTGAGGTTGAGCAATCTTGGGGATTATGATAAATATAGCGAGTGAAGATGAAACAAAACCGATGGGTGATCGCTCCGCTCCGTCCCGAGGCCGATGTCTTGGCTTCCGAGCTGAATATCCCCCTGCCTATCGCCCGCGTTTTGACCAACCGCAACGTCCTTTCGGCAGAGGCGGCCGAGGCATTCCTTAACGGGACCCTTGATGAGTTGCACGATCCTTATCTGATGAAAGGGATGGACCGGGCCGTCGCCCGGGTCGAGGAGGCCATTCGGAATAAGGAGAAGATCCTAGTCATCGGGGATTATGACGTGGATGGTGTTCTGTCGGTGGTCATTCTCCTCAGGGCGCTCGCCGGGCTGGGGGCAGAGGCGGACTATTATATACCGGAACGGATCAAGGAAGGCTACGGGATCAAAGAGGCCCATCTCGAGATCGCCAAAGAAAGGATGGCTCGGCTGGTCATTAGCGTCGATTGCGGGATCAAAGCAGTCGAATTTACCGCCAAAGCCAGGGCTGCGGGGGTGGACGTTATCATCACCGACCACCACCGGCCGGGCGATTCTCTGCCCGAACCGGTCGCTCTGCTCAACCCAGTGTTAAAAGAATCCGGCTATCCTTTTCCCGGCCTGGCCGGCGTCGGCGTCGTTTTCAAGCTTCTTCAGGCCCTGCTCCAGAAGAGGGGCAAGTCGGCTCAGCTCCAACACTATGCCAAGCTGGTGGCCATCGGCACCATCGCCGATGTGGCCGATCTCCGGGGAGAAAACAGACTTCTTGTCAGGTCCGGCCTTAAAGGGCTGGAGAAGGTCTCCAACCGCGGCCTGCGCAGCCTCCTCGACCAGTGCGGAGTGCTTGACCGGAAGGTCAGCGAGGGCGATGTCGGATTTCGGATCGCTCCCCGGATCAATGCCGCCGGCCGCATGGGGACCGCCGGCGACGCCGTCCGGCTCTTCTTTTCGGATGACGATAACGAATCCTCTCGCCTGGCCCGTCGGTTGAGCGAGTTGAATTCGCAGCGACAGAACACCGAGGAGAAGATCTACTCTGAGGCTCTGCGGCGGGTCAGAGAGGGCTCCCTCGACCGCCGCTACAAGATGTTGATTCTGGGGTGTGAGACCTGGCACCGCGGGATCATCGGCATCGTCGCTTCCAAGCTCAAAGATTTCTTCTACCGTCCGGTGCTTCTGTTCACTTACGAGGACGGCAAGGCGCACGGCTCGGGGAGGAGCATAAGCGAGTTTTCCCTGATCGAATGCCTGGACGCCTGCAGCGATGTCTTCCTGGATTACGGCGGACACACTCTTGCTGTCGGCTGCGTCCTGCCGAGGGAGAGGATGGGTTTGCTCAAGGAGCGGATCAACCGGGTGGTTGGGGCGAGACTGAAAGAAGATGAACTGCAGAAAAAAGTGAGGATCGATGTCCGGCTGAGCCTGGCTGAGATTGAACCTTCATTCCTGGAGAGCTACGTGCGCTTGGCTCCGTTCGGTGTCGGCAACCCGAAACCGACTTTTCTCAGTGAAGGCGTCGAGGTGGCAGGCACTCCTCAGGTCCTCCAGGGGAAACACCTTAAATTCCTGGCCCGTCAGGATAACCGGATGATCGAGGCCCTGGCCTGGGACCGGAAAGATTGGCTGGAAGAGGTTCGGAAAGGCGCCCGCCTCGACATCGTCTATTCTCTTCGAGCCTCCACTTTTCTCGGCGAAGAACAATACAGCCTTTCTCTCGAGGCTGTCCAAGCCTCAGGAAAATGACCAGACTGTCTTTGACAAAAGTGCTTCGGTTTGTCGTTGTCCTGGTGCTTCTTGTCGTAACGGCGGTCATATTCTCTTATTTTTTCTCTCACCGCCGGCCCCGGCCTACGACCCCGCCCAAGACAGAGGAAATGCCGGCCCAGAAGGTCGAAAAGCAGGAGGGCATAGAGCATTTCGACTTCAAGGGAGACCGGGTAATCCGGGCTAAAGCGAAGAAGCACTATGCTGGCGAAGACGGTCGCTATTATCTGGATGGAGACGTCGAAATCCGCGACCTCGGAAGAAAAAAAGGCGAGGAAATCGCCCTCTTTGGGCAGAAAGTCTCCTATGATAAGGACTGGGAAGAGGCCTTTTTAGAAGGGGACGCCAAGCTCCTTTATCAAGGGCTGACTGTTGAGTCCCCGTTCTTCTCCTACCTGAAAAACCAGGAGATATTGTCCACGGACCGAGGGGTCGTCTTTTCGTCCCGGAAGATTTCGGGAAAAGCCCAGAAAATGGAATATTCTTTCAGGAAGAACTCTATCCGGCTCGAGGGCGAAGTCAACCTTGATCTCCGCGACGAGGCGGAAGCCGACGCGCCGTTTATAGTGCGTGGTGATGTTATCACCTTCCAGAGAAAGCAAAAAAGGGGCCAGGTCGAAGGGAACGCCTTCTTTTCCTTCGGCCGGAGCCGGGGCCGGGCCGAATCTCTTCTCTTCATCCTGACTCCTGATGAGCAGGGCGTCCGGGGTTTCTTCTTAAAAGGGAACGTCCAGGCTGTCCTCGTCGAGGAAAAGGAGCCTTTGCCGGGAGAAACAAAGCCGGGGGGACAGGAAAGGGAGATCTCGGCTGACGAGATCGACGTCCGGGCCCACAAAGACAAGCGGAGGCTCCAAAAAGTGGATGCCCGGGGCCGGTGTGTTCTGAAGACTTCTGCCCCGGAAGGACAGACGACCGAGGTCAGCTCGGGCCGGATGAAGATGGTCTTCGACCGCCGGGAGAGGTTAAAGGAATTTTCGGCTATGAGCGCGGCCCGGCTGGTTGAACGGAAGCCGACGTCCGAAGTTGAGCGGACGATCACGGGTGAAGAGATCATCCTGGGAGGAAAGGGAAAAACCTGGAATATCAAGGCCCCGGAGGGGGGGGAGGCGCGGGTCGATTCCCCCGACAGCGATGTCACGGCCAAATCCGTGACCATATCCCCTCGGCGCGAGGTTCTGGAGGCGGAGGGCGATGTCAAGGTTATCGTCAAACTCCGGCGGGAGGAAGGCGAAAGCGTGGGTTTTTTTTCGGGGGACGAGCCCGTCTTGGGTTCGTCGGAAAAAATGAGATTTGAGAAGACGCCCGAGCGTTTACAGCTAGAAGAAGGCGTTCGCATGTGGCAGGGCAAACAGGTGCTTTCCTCCGACAAATTGACGGTCCTGAAGAAGACAGGCGAGATGACGGCCGAAGGGAAGGTCAGGACCACTTTCACGAGGCTCCCCAAGAACGAGGACGCGTCCGAAGAGAAAATCGAGATCAGGGGCGAGAAGATGAGCTTCAGTCCCCAGGAGAATTTGCTCAATTTTGAGAACGATTGCTCGCTTAAGTCCAAGGACGTGGAGTTGCATTCCGACTGGATCGCGGTCGTTCTCCGGGAGAAGACGGCGGAGCTCCAGCAGATAGAGGCCAGGGGGAAAGTGTCCTTTGTGGAGAAGCTTAGGGAGGGCAAAGGAGAGAAGGCCGTTTATGACCTCGGAGAGGAGACTATCGTCCTGACCGGCAACCCCACTGTCATCGACAAAGAGAAGGGCGTCATCGAGGGGGAAAAATTGACTTTTCGCCTGGGCGAAGGTAGAATCCAGGTGGAGAATAAAGATCGAGAACGGTCCACAACCGTCATCAAATCTTAATCCATGAGTCCCCAGCTGAAGGCCGTCGGTCTGACCAAAAGCTATCATCGCAAGCGGGTTGTGGACGGCGTCTCGGTAAGCGTCGAGAAAGGCGAGGTCGTCGGGCTGTTGGGTCCGAATGGGGCGGGCAAGACCACCACTTTTTCCATGATTCTCGGCCTCATCCCCCAGGACGAAGGCCATATCTATCTGGGAGAGGAGGACATCAGCGAATTGCCCATGTACTTAAGGGCGCAGAAGGGAATCAGCCTGCTTCCCCAGGAACCCTCCGCCTTCCGCAAGCTCAGCGTCGAAGACAACCTCCTTTCCATCCTGGAGGTCATGCCTGAGGCAGCCGCCCAGGGAGACGGGGATGTCGGGAAGGTCCTCAGGGAATTCGGCCTGGAAAGACTGGCCAGGGCCAAGGCGTGCACCCTTTCCGGGGGAGAGCGGCGCAGGCTGGAGATCGCCCGGGCGATGATAACCCGGCCCGAGCACATTTTGCTGGACGAGCCTTTCACCGGCATCGATCCTTTGGCCATTCAGGATTTGCAAAAGATCATACTCTCCCTGAGGGAGAAGGGAATAGGCCTCCTTATCACCGACCACAGCGTCCGGGAAACGCTGAAGATCACCGACCGGGCCTATATCATCGATAAGGGGCGGATTCTCAAAGAAGGGTCTCCCGCTGAGTTGGTGCTCTCCGAGGAAGTCAGGAAAAGCTATCTGGGGGAAGGGTTCAGCCTCTGAGCGGAGGCAAGGAGAGATCGAACCGGCCATGATTTTAAAACAACGGCTCGACCAGAGGCAGGTCCAGAAACTGATCCTGGCCCCCGCCTTGCAGCAGGCTATTAAGCTGCTGCCCCTCACTAACTTGGATCTCATCGAGGTCATCGACAGCGAGCTGTCTCAGAATCCGATGCTCGAGGAAGAAACCCAGGAGAAGGCTGTTCGGGAGAAAAGCGAGAAGGCCGACGGACGAGAAGAGGGGGAGGCCGGAGAGAGGACGGAAGCCCGGGAGGAGACGGAGCCCGCGGATGGCCAGGGAGCTCCAGATACCGCGGTCGACCTGGAATTTGAATCCCATTTCCAGGAGTATTTCGACGATGGTTTTCGCCCCAACTTTTGGGAAAAAAAGGAGATCCCGGCGCTGGAGAACGTCGTATCCAAGAGCCCGTCTCTCTGGGATCACCTGAACTGGCAAGCGAACCTGACATTTTTCGATCCGACCGATCGGGAGACCGCCCAAGTGGTGATCGGCAATATCAATGAAGACGGCTACCTCTCCTCTTCCGAGGAAGAGCTGGCTAAAATGGCCGGAGTGGACCCGGAAAAGGTCCGGCAGGTCCGGGATAAGATCAGGATGTTTGATCCGGTGGGCTCCGGCAGCAGCGACGTCAGGGAGGCCCTGCTGGCCCAGATGGACTATCTCAAGCTCGATGATGAGATCACCCGTAAGATCGTGAACAGCCATCTGTCCCTCCTTGAAAAATCCGATTTCGTTCAGCTGGCCAAAGTGCTGAACGTCAGCCTCCAGGATGTCAAGAATCATATCGAAGTCATCAAGAGATTGGAGCCCACTCCGGGGCGGAAGTACAGCCAAGAGAAAACCTCTTACGCGTTGCCCGACATCATTGTCACCAAGGAAGACGATCAGCTGGCCGTCAGCCTGAATAACGAAGGATTGCCCCGGCTGAGGATTAATGCGTATTATAGAAAGCTGTTGGCCAAAGCGGCTCTGGAAAACGCCGAAGCCTATCATTTCCTCAAGGACAAGCTGAAGAAAGCGCTGTGGTTCCTGCGGAGCCTTGACCAGCGCGACCAGACAGTCTTCAAGGTCGCCAAATACATAGTGGAGCGTCAGCGCGAGTTCTTCGAAAAAGGGATAGATTACATTAAGCCGTTGACCCTTATGGAGATCGCTCGGGAGATCGGGGTCCACGAATCGACCGTCGGCCGGGTAGTGGCCAACAAGTTCATGACCACCCCGTGGGGTGTTTTCTCCCTCAAATACTTCTTTCATAAATCCCTGGTGGGCGATTTTGGCGAGGAGGTCTCTTCGCTGAAGATCAAGGAGAAAATCAAGAAATTGGTGGAGGGTGAGGACAAGAGCCGGCCCCTGAGCGATATCGAGATCGAGGACATCCTGGCCAAGAACAACCTCAAAATCGCCCGCCGGACGGTGGCCAAGTACCGAAAGCAGTTGAGGATTGCGCCGTCGCATATCCGGAAAAGGAAGTTCGCCATGGAGGGAAGTTCATGATCGTGCATTTTACGGCTCGGCAGATGGACCTTGCGCCGGAGGTCAAAGCCTACTGCGAGAAGAGACTCAAGGCGCTCGAGAAACTGATGGCGTCTGTCATCGAGGTCGACCTCATCCTGTCTGTGGAGAAATACCGTTATAAGGCTGAGATCCATGTCAAGACGAGGGGATCGGGGCTGATGGTTGTGGAAGAGACCCATGATCTAATGAACTCTCTGACCCTGGCTTTTGAGAACTTGGAGAAGAAGGTTAAGAAAGAGCGGGAGAAATGGAGGGAAAAGAAACGGCGCAAAGGCCGGGAACGGAAGCAATTGGCCATCCCTCCGGTGCAAGAGATGGAGATTCCCCGGGTTATGCGCTCCGGTGATTATTCCCTCAAGCCCATGCTCCTGGAGGAGGCGCTCCTCCAGTTCGATGCGGAGAAGAGAGATGTGTTCCTTTTTCGGAAATCCGGCTCTGCGGAAAAGTGGGCCGTGATCTTCCGGCGCAAGGACGGCCATTACGGGTTGATCGATCCCGACTGAAGCGGCCCACCGAGGAGATCACCGGCTGTGAAGATCCAAACGCTGCTGAGCGAAGACATGATCATCCCCGAGATTTCCTCCCGGGAAAGGGACTCCGCCCTCGAGGAAATGGTCGAGTTCCTTGAGAGCAAGAATAAGATCCGGAACGGGAAGGATCTTTTTGAGAAATTGATCCAGCGGGAAAAATTGGGCAGCACGGCGATCGGAGACGGGATCGCCATCCCCCACTGCAAGTCGAAAGAGGCGGAGAGTCCCCTCCTGGTCCTCGCGGTCTCCAAAAGAGGAGTCCAGTTCGAAGCCCTTGACGGCAAACCGACCCATATCCTTTTCCTGGTCGTGTCGTCCCCGGACAACCCGGGCCAAAGTCTTCAGATTCTGGCCTCCATCGCCCATCTCGTCCGCAAGGCGGGCTCGCTGCCGAAAAGGATCATGGCGGCTAAGAATCCGAGGAAAATCCTTGAGATCATCCGCGAAGAAGAAGAAAATCTGGAAGGCTAGGGAGCGGGATAACGCTTCTTCACGCCTCGTCCTCTCGGGGGGTCTCCTGCAGATCTTCGGCTTGGGGGTTATCATCACCGGCCACAGCGGCATCGGCAAAAGCGAAAGCGCCCTGGAGCTCATCTCCCGCGGGTACCGCTTCATCTCCGACGATGCGGTGGAAATAACCAGGAAAAAGAGCGGTGCTCTCGTCGGCCGGTCTCCCGCGCTCAGCCGCAATTTCATGGAGATCCGGGGCCTGGGGATCATCAATATCCGAGCGATTTTCGGCCCGCGGTCTATCTGCCGTCAATCCAAGGTGGACCTGGTCATCTGGCTGAAAAAGTGGCAGAAAGGGGACGAGTACGACCGCCTGGGCCTGGAGTTTCCTGCTGATTTCGAGATCCTGGGAGTGAAAATCCCCCAGCTCATCGTCCCCGTCGCTCCGGGAAGAACGATCGCCCTCCTGATCGAAGTGGCCTGCAAGGTCCATCTGTTGCGAAAAAAGGGGTATCATGCCTCCCGTGAGATCGTCAAGAAGCTCGACAGAGCGCTGTCCTAGAACCGGGGGAACGAATGAAAGATGACCACTTCCTAATCCTGACCGGGATGTCCGGGTCGGGGAAGACCGCTGTCAGCCATTTCCTCGAAGATCTGGGCTATTACTGCGTGGATAACCTGCCGGCCAAGCTCATCCCCAGCCTAGTCGATCTGTGGCTGCGGGAGGAGGTCGAGATCCGGAAAGTGGCCCTCATTGTCGACATCAGGGAGCCGGGTTTCCTGTCCGATTTTCCCGCGGCCGTGGAAGAGATCAAAAAGAGGATGTCGCCCAAGATCATCTTCCTGGATGCCTCGGACGAGACCCTCCTGAAAAGGTTCAGCGAAACGCGCCGCCCCCACCCTCTGACCAAGAAGAAGTCGGTGATCGAGGGAATCCGGATGGAGAGAAGGCGCCTGGCGCCGATCAAGAAAATGGCGGATGATGTATTCGACACGTCCTCCACCAATATCTCCCAGCTCAAAGAGCTTCTTACGCGGCAGTTGGTAAAGGGGCGCACCCTGACCATGCAGATCGTCGTCGTAAGCTTCGGGTACAAGTATGGGGTTCCTCTCGACGCCGACCTGATCTTCGACACCCGTTTCCTCCCCAACCCCTTCTATGTTGACAACCTGCGCGACAAGACGGGGAA
>Ga0315277_10001981_pt1 | contig 28934 bp, 29 predicted proteins | sample YL17G05_15_MG_FD_203695 | JGI IMG/M metagenome (GOLD analysis project Ga0315277, IMG submission 203695) | Sediment microbial communities from Yellowstone Lake, YNP, Wyoming, USA - YL17G05_15 | ecosystem: Environmental > Aquatic > Freshwater > Lake > Sediment | place: USA: Wyoming | collected... | reverse complement strand
CGGTTCTCCCAACCAAGGGTGATTGTTGTGCGGCTCTGCTATCGCTGATAGTAACCCGCGATAGTGCCGGAGACCTCCGGAACGCCGAACAATCACTGTATCGGCGAGAGCCGGTCGTTCCATATCTTCTACGAACAAGTCCTCCGGCCTTCATGTTGCCGCTCGTCGCGCATACTGCCTCCCGGAATGATGGAGGATTTTGCGTCGAGCCGCACTGGATGAATGCCCGTGCGTACCAACAGGAGTTCTGCGAGATGAAGACCGTCGGCGAGCCAGGATGGTCCGCGCAGTGATCTTGCCATCGGCGCAGATATGAGAGACAATCGCGGATACGCAAGGATTCGACGCACTGGAATTGATGATGGAGGTTGAGATGACAAGATGGGCAGCAGTACCGATTGTCGTGGCCGCATCGATCGTGGCCGGCTGCACCCCGAGCTACAGGGTACACGTGAACACGTTCGCCGAGCCGAATCACCCCGTGAACCAGGGCGCCGCCGTGTTTGTGGCCGCCGATCCGAACACGAGCAACCCGATTCTCCGAAGGCAGATCGAAGCGAAGATCCGCGAATTGCTGAGCGGGCACGGATACAGGCCTGTCGATACGCCGGATACCGCCGACTACCTGCTCACATTCAACGTGGGCATCCACTCGAACGAGGTGGTGGGCTACGCGCCGGTATACCGGCCGTACGGCGGCTTCTACGGCGGGTACTTCGGACACTGGGGACTGGGCTACACGACCTACATGCCCTACTACGACACGATTTACGTGCACTGGCTCAGGGTCAAGCTCTACACGAAAGGCGGCGACGTGTTGAACGAGGCGAACGTCGTCTGGCTCGGCGAGGCGCAGACAGGAACCGACGATCCCGAGCTTCGCCAGGCCGTGAACTACCTCCTGGTCGCCCTCATGGACTACTTCGGCACCGATACGAGGAAGTGGATAGCGGTGACCCTGAAGAGAGACGACCCGCGAGTCCAGGGAATCATGGAAGTGCAAGGTAAGTAAGGGAAGACCGGAATGTTGGAATAATGGAATGTTGGAATAATGGGGCACAAGGCCATTTCCCTCATTCCACCCTTCCAATATTCCAGATGATGAGGTTTGTGCCGGATTTTGGGGGCTGGTCTTTCGGGGCCAAATTGCGGTGCAGTTGCGTGGCGCGAGTGATAGAGTATAGCCCTCATGAAGACCGCAGTTTGCATCATCGGGGCTGGTCCGGCGGGGTTGATGGCGGCGATCCATGCAGCACAGGCCGCCACGACGACTGTCATTGAGGCCAATGCCAAGCCTGGGCGCAAGCTCCTCCTGACTGGCGGAGGCCGGTGCAACTTCATCCATGTCGGCAAGCCGCAAGAGATCGCGCAGGCATTCGGCAAAGGGGGCCGGTTCCTGCGGCACAGCCTTTACGAGTTACCGCCCGAGGCCGTGATAGCCTTCTTCCGCGAGCGGGGCCTGGCCGCCAGAGTCGAGCCGGACGGTTGCGTCTTTCCGGCAAGCGACAGGGCCCGCGATGTACTGGAAGTGCTTTTACGACAAGCAGATGCGCTCGGCGTGCGTTTCGCGTTCGGCCAATCGGTAGTGGACCTGGCAGCCGATGATGCCGGTTTCACAGTCCGCACGAAAGACCAGCGGATTTCGACGGCTCGGGTAATCATCGCCACTGGCGGCGTTTCCTGGCCCCAGACCGGCTCAACCGGCGACGGGTATCGTCTGGCGGCGAAGCTGGGACACACGATAATTCCGCCGAAACCGGCTCTGCTACCCTTGGTAGCACAGGAGAAGTGGGTAGGTGAGCTGGCTGGTGTTTCCCTTGCCGATGTACGCATTTCGGCGGTAGTCAAGGGGCGAAAAGTCAGCGCCATCGGCAATATGCTATTCACTCAAAGCGGCATCGGAGGCCCCGCCGTACTGGACCTCAGCCGGCTTCTCGCGGATGAACTGTCCGAGAGCAGTGCCGGTATAGCCGCTTCGATCGACATGGCCGCCAATTTGGATGAGGCAGAATTCGACCGTCGGTTGCGAGAGACGATCCAGGACCATCCGAAAAAGACGGTGGCAAACATGCTGGCAGAGTCCCTGCCCCGGCAGTTGTCGCATGTGATCTGCCGGCTCGCCGGATGCGACTGTGATTTGCAGGTCAGCCAGTTGCCGGCCCAGATGCGTAAACGCATCGTCTCGCTGATCAAGGGCCTGCCCCTGCGTATCACGGGCACGGAGCTGATTGCCAAGGCCACCGTAACTCGCGGCGGAGTCAGCCTCAAGGAGATCGATCCGAAGACGATGGAGTCGCGAATCCGCCCCGGCCTGTTCTTCGCAGGCGAGGTGATCGACGTCGACGGTCCCTGCGGCGGATACAATCTCCAGGCATCCTGGTCCACCGGCGCATTGGCCGGCCGATCGGCAGCCCATTCCCTGACCGGTGCAGGCCCGGCTACTGCTTGATCGGCGGGAACTGCAGGGCCCCTGCCGTCTGGCCCGGCGTCCTGCTTTGCGTCTGGGTCTGGGCCTGCGTTCCACCCGGCCTGAAGTACTTCATCGCCTCGGGAACCAGGTTTTCGAGGTTCCTGATGCGGGTCGCGTCGGCCGGGTGCGTGCTCAGGAATTCCGGCGGCTTGGCCTGGCCCTTGCCCGCCGCCGACATCCGCTGCCAGAAGCCCACCGCCTCGTGAGGATCGTAGCCCGCCATGGCCATGAAGATCAGGCCCAGGTGGTCCGCCTCGCTTTCCTGGACCCGGCTGAACGGCAGCAAAACCCCGACCTGGCTGCCCAGGCCATAGGCGGCGTTGAACAGACTGCGGGTCTGCTCCGGCTGCTTCTGCAAAGCCACATCCAGGCCCATGCCCCCCATCTGCACAAGCAGTGCCTGGCTCATCCGCTCGGACCCATGCTCGGCAAACACGTGGGCGATCTCGTGCCCCAGCACCGCCGCAAGACCCGCGTCATTCTGGGCAACGGGCAGAATGCCCGTGTACACCACCACCTTGCCCCCCGGCATCGCAAATGCGTTGATCTGCTTGTCCTCGATGACGTTGAACTCCCACTTGTAGCCGGCGAACCGGTTCTTCTCGCCATGCTCCTTTTCGTACTGTTCCACCGCCTGCACGATCCTCGTGCCGACGCGCTTGACTTGGTCGTTCACCTTGGGGTCCGAGCTCACCTTGCTCTGGGAAATGAACTGCTGGTACTCCTGGAGGCTCATCGATGTGACGAGCGATTGCGGGACAATGTTCAACTGCCTTCTTCCCGTAATAGGCACCTCCGTGCATCCGGCCAGCAAAAACAACAGGTACGCCGAGGCAATCACCGTCGATCTCATGGCCTTTCTCATACGAATCCTCCCTGTATGCAAAGCTCTTTCAGGCGCAAAAACGGATTTTCGCACGACAGCCGCGCGTGTACCGCTCGTACACCTACTATTAAGCCCCCAACCCACCTTTTCCGCAACGCTTTTTCTCCGCGCCACTCCGCCCACCTGCGGCCCCGTCTTCGCGCTGCGGCCCCGTCTTCGCGCTGCTGCCTCGAAGCCACATCGCATAGAGCCGCGGATTCGGAGAAGACCACGGCCACTCTCACTCAGCGTCCCCCGCGCCTCTGCGCGAGACATAATCCTTTGGCCTTCAACAACTTGCGGTGCATGCCTTCAGAATTCCTGGCGAGAAGACAGGGTCTCACTACGCAGCAACGCGGAAACCGAGAACACAGGAGGCAGCACCGATCATCAGGAACTGACAACTGATAATCGACAACTGACAACCGAGTTCTGCTTGACCTGCCCAACTGGCCCTGCTAAAATTCCGGGCGTGAGTAAGGGAGAATCAGATGTCGGAAGTGCACACACTAGACGATCTGAGCAACGCGCCGCCACGACGCAAAGGGTCTGCGCCTGTATCCCCAATGACACCCACGTTGGCAGTTCATATCCTGTGCGGTTCGATTGGATTCTTGTGAGGCCGCTTGTCGCCCACAACTATTGAGAAAGGAGGTTCGCTATGTTGCAGAGAGTTCTGGAGGCGCTTGGTGCACTTCTTGAAGACGCGCCGGTCTTCAACCGACTCATCGAACAAATGAAGGATTGGGGCAAGACGCAGCAGGCCGCACGCGAACATCTCATCAGAGTGTTCTCGAACGTACTGGCCAGTTTCGAAAGAGCGCACGCTATTGTTCTTCTGGAATTGTCTCGTTTGGCGGCAGTCAGATCGCCCGACGAGTACAAGACGACAATGGCGAAGGAAATCGACCGCGACAAGTTGTACGAATTGTTCAAGGCGAACGACGTCTGTGCACCCGTGCATCAGCTTCAAGCCGATCTCCAAAGCGGTTTCGCTGACATCAAGGATTCCATCGCGCTTGGCGCCGCAAACAAGCTGAGCAAAGCCTTGGGCGATTTCGAGCTGAGCGAATACGCGCTAGCGGAAGACTACCAGAAGCATCTGAGTTCTGTGCTTCTCAGCGCTTTCAAAGTCAATACGCAGGATGATCTGAAACAAGCGATCAGCGAGGTTGTAGATGAACAGGGGCGCCTATCGCGCGAATTATCTGCTCTGACCGCGTTCAAACATCGGCTGCTTCAACTCTCATTGTACAGTTGACCCTGGCGCCGGCCTGACAAACCGGATATGAGGTCGAGTCTCGACCGTTGACCGTCGGAGAATAGCCGGGGATCGTGTGCTCGGTTCCTAACCGGAACACGCAAGGTGACGGCAGAATCAGTCCCAGAGTCTGGCCGTGTACAGATAGTCAGTTGATGCCGAGCAGGTGAGCCCAGTAACGTTGCCGGTCTCTTCCGCGGCAAACTTACGGCCGAGTCTCAGGCGTACAATCATCGTCGAGGCACGCGTATCAATGAGAAGCTTGTGGCAGACAAGGACAGGATCGGCGTTTGAGAGGTGAACCATGGCTTTCCGCAACAGACTTTTCGAGCACGAAGTGGATTGGGCGGAACTGAAACCACAGGAATTCGCCTATGTCCCGTGCAACATCTGCCACTCCTTCAATTTCACGACCCTGGCGTCGTTGCTCATCAACCGCGCCGAGTTCTCCATGGTCAGGTGCAACGAATGCGGGCTCATCTGGCGCAACCCGCTGCCGGGGCAGACGTTCCTTTATCAACTGTATGGGCCCAGATATTTCAACGTCTCTCAGGAACCTGCTGCATCGGGAATGAACCTTCGCCACTCCGTAGGGATTTCGACCTCCAGACTCCAGGACCAGGTCGGAATCGTAGACAAAGGCCTCGCAGATCAGAAATTCCGTGACGATATTTCCGATGAGGTCGTGCGTATCTGGATGTCGCTCGGCGTACGCCCGAAGGACATATCGGGGAAGAAGAGGCGGCTGCTGGAAATCGGCGGAGGTCGAGGCTACCTGCAGCGAGCTGCCCAGCGGGCCGGATGGGAAACGATGGGCCTGGAGATTTCGCCCCATGGAATCAAGGCAGCCATCGCAAACGGGTTGCTCGTCTTTCCCATACCTCTGGATGACCTCTGCACAAGGTACCCTCCCAAGGAGAAGTTTCACGTGATCATCTCCTACGATTTCCTGGAACACGTGGACGACCCGGCGCGGGTCCTGAGGATGATGAGTTCTCTTCTGTCGAATGATGGACATATCGTCTTCCGCGTCCCGGAGACAACGTCCGCGTGTCCGCAGTATCACCTCATAGATCACGTCTGGCACTTTCCTCCGAACGCGCTGGACATGCTCCTTCAAAAGGAAGGCTTCGACCTTTTCCACGCACACTACAGCGGACCTTTCAAGGCGTCCTCCGGGGAGGGGTACGAAAACGTCACGTACTACGCCAGGAAGCTCGAGACGCCGCGCGCTCCCGGCGATGTCGTCGTCAACCCGAACCCCCTGGCGGAATGGGTGAAGAATTACGGGAAGTGCTGAGGTTCATTGAGTCCATCTGTGCCAGGCGTGATACTTGAGCAACGGGAAGAGCCCATACGTTGTTGGCAACCGGATAGAGCTCCGTGCCGGGGTATATGACGAAACTCCGCGCCGGCTGCAGGTCATCGAGCGCGGACCAGAACCCTTTGGCTGGACGGGGATCCAGCGAGAACTTGACCTCTATAGCAACCAACGGTCCGCCGCCGGGGGATTGCAGGACCAGGTCGATCTCCGCTCCCGCTGAGGTTCGGTAGAAGCAAGCGGCAGTGCCAGACGGCATAGCCGCCAAGACCTGTTCGATGCACCAACCCTCCCACGAGACCCCGGCCGCCGGATGGCCGAGAAGCTGCTCGCGGGTCCCAATGGCGAACAAGGCATGCAAAAAACCGCTGTCTCTCAGGTAGACTTTGGGCGACTTCACCAGCCGCTTCTTGAGGTTGGTGTGGAGCGGCGGGAGCTGCCTGACCATGAACGTATCCTCCAGCACGTCCAGGTATCTTCGTACGGTTTTGGAGTTCACGCCGAGGCTGCCGGCGATCTTGCTGGCATTCCACAACTGTCCCTGACAGTGGGCGAGCATCAGCCAAAACCGCCGCAGCGTGACGGCGGGAATATGCAAGCCAAGGTTGGGGATATCCCGCTCAAGGTATGTCTGGATGAAGGCCTCCCGCCACTTCAATGACGCGGCATCCGACTCTGCAAGGAAGCTCTCAGGATAGCCGCCCCGATTCCAGAGCCGGTCGATAGTCTCAGGTGAAGCACCGACCTCCCGCATGTCGAAGGGTTTCAGCTCGTGATAGACGATGCGCCCGGCCAAGCTCTCCGAGGATTGCCTCAGCAGGGCCGGGGACGCGGAGCCAAGGATCAGAAATCTCCCCGGCCGCCGTTGCTCGTCGATGAGGGAACGTATCACCGGGAAGAGGTCCGGCTTGCGCTGAACCTCGTCGATGATGACCAGAGAATCCGCTACGGAGCGAAGATACAACTCGGCATCGCCCAGCTTGGCCAAGTCGGATGGCCGCTCCAGATCGAGATACACGGCCTTGCCTGAGCGGCTCTCGGCGATCATCATAGCCAAAGTGGTTTTGCCCACCTGGCGAGACCCGATAATCCCGACCGCAGGAAACTGGCCCAGAGACAGGAGCACATCATCCTCAAGGATTCTCTTAATCATCCTTGTATTTTAAGAATTCGATTCCGGATTTGCAAGGATTATCTTGACAACCCCTCTATCGAGTGTAGAATTATCTTCGAGATGTGTACTGGTAGACTTCGGGCCGGGACTCAACCCTGGGTCTTTTCGACTGTTTGATTTTGATATTGTTGTGCGATGAAGGTATACAAATTCCGCACGGTAGAGAATCTCCATTTCATCATTGATATCGTCTTCAACCGACGGCTGTATTGCTGTCAGTCGGATCAACTCAACGACATCCGAGAGGCAGATATCCGTGTTGGCAACGACGAAGGTCGTGTACATGAGATCATCGAGTTTGGCGACCAAGTGACGAAGCGACTTCGAGAACTGAGAGTCTGCTCGTTCAGCAAGTCTTTCGACAACCATCTCCTCTGGGCACACTATGGCGGTGGCTACACTGGTATCGCAATCGAGGTCGACCTGGAAGACGGCGACGTCACAGAAGTGCTCTACGACGACAACTTCATCTTCTTGTCAGAACTCATAGAGAAAGGCTCACCGGAGAATACTGCCCGACAGGTACTGGCGAGGAAGTACAAAGCGTGGAGCTACGAAGAGGAGGTTCGACTCATAACCAAGACGGAGTATTATCCGCTGACGCGTCCGATCTCTCGCATTATAGTTGGCTCGCGGACCGACCCCGCTCTGGTCAGCGCGCTGTACCTGATATGTAGCCATTTCGGAATCACACTGGACCGGATGGTGGTCGCAGACTGGGGCATCTACACCGTCGGTGCGCAGCCAACACACCTTTGAGCCATGAAGACAAGCCGTATAACCGCGCAGGAAAAATGATCGCACGCACATCCGGCGGGATATCGAGCCTTGGCGCGGTTCCCAGGCAAGGGTTTATTCTTATATCGAGTCCATTCCAAGCTCGCGAAGGGCCGCACGAACCTGGCTGCGGACCCGCTCGGCATTTTCGATGGCACGCTGGGCATCTTGTGCCGTCACCTCCACCGCCTCGCCGGGATAACGAGTCCCAACGGCATAATCAGTCAGTTCCTCCGCATCGCGCAGAGTCAGAGGCCACTGAGCAGAATCGCTGCACAATTCGAGCAAGGTGGAGATGTTGTGAGTGCGAGGGAAATCCACGCTATGGCAAACAAGATAAGCCTTGAGACACTTCTCTGCGCATTGCTGGGCATGGTAGGCGACGAGGTGGTAAGGAGGATGCTGCTCCTCAGGGAGGGCGAGCCCTATCTGTGCGAAACGCAGGTCGTCATCGGCGTAGGTGAGCCACTCTCGGACTTGGCGCTGGACGTCTTCACTTGGCGCTTTCATAGAGGACTCTCCCCTCAAGCGAGGCAGGCCGGGCAATAGTCCCAGGGATCTGCCGATCCCGCTCGAATTCCTCGGGAGTCAGCACAACGATGTCTCTTGCCAGTCTCAGACCCCACAACGCCCTGTCCATCGCTAACGTCAACGACCTGCGACCGTTGGAGACTTCACACACGACAAGGATGTCCACGTCGCTGCGGTCGTCGGCGGTGCCTCGGGCCTGGGAGCCAAAGAGGATGATCTTGTCGGGGTGAAAGCCCTTCACCAGACGCTCTTTTACCTCGTTCAGTACCTCATCGCTGATCATGCTTGGTATTTTAAGAATCGAAGTCCTGATTTGCAAGGATTACTCGGCGATTTCGTTCTTGATCTGACTCAGGAGGTTGATGGCTTCTAGGGGCGTCAGGTGGTTGACGTCGATGGTGGCGAGCTTGTCGAGGACGGATTTGTGTTTCTGGATGAAGAGGGCGTCGGCGTCGGGGGCTTTGGTTTTGTGGCGGGCGAGGCGGTCGCCGGCGGCCTCTTTGGCGAAGACGGCTTCGAGCTCTTCGAGGATCTCGTTGGAGCGGGCGAGGATCGATTTGGGGATTCCGGCGAGCTTGGCGACGTGGATGCCGTAGCTCTTGTCCGTGCCGCCGGGCAGGATGCGGTGCAAAAAGACGACCTCGTCCATCCACTCGCGGACGGCCACGTTGCAGTTGCGGATGTTGTCGAACAGCTCGGCCAGCTCGGTCAGCTCATGGTAATGCGTGGCGAACAGGGTGCGGCACTTGAGGCGCGTGGCGATGTGCTCGGTGATCGCCCAGGCGAGGGCCAGGCCGTCATAGGTGCTCGTCCCCCGGCCGACCTCGTCGAGAATCACGAGCGAGCGGGCGGTGGCGTTGTTGATGATGTTGGCCGTCTCGGTCATCTCGACCATGAACGTGGACTGGCCCCGCGCCAATTCGTCCGAGGCGCCGACGCGCGTGAAGATCCGGTCCACCAGCCCGATCTCCGCTTCCTTGGCGGGGATGAATGATCCGGTCTGCGCCATCAGGACCAGTAGTGCGGTCTGGCGGATATAGGTGCTCTTGCCGCTCATGTTCGGGCCGGTGATGACGGCGATGTCACCTGCCCCGCTGCCCAGCTCCACGTCATTGGGCACGAACTCCGCGCCGAGCATCTCCGCGAGCACCGGGTGTTTGCCCTCGCGGATCACAAGGCGCGGCTCGGCGGTGACTTTTGGCCGGCAGTAGTTGCGCCGTGCGGCCAGGTGCGCCAGCGATGACAGGCAGTCGCACTGGGCAATCGTGTCGGCGAGCTGCTGCAAACGCGGGATGTACTTCGCCGATTCCTGGCGCAGGTCCTCGAACAGTCGCTGCTCCAATTGCAGGGCCTTGTCCTCGGCCGTGAGCACCTCATTCTCATAGTGCTTGAGCTGCTCGGTGATATACCGCTCGGCGTTCTTGACTGTCTGCTTGCGGACATAGTCGGCCGGGGCCTTGTCCGCCGAGGCGTTCGAGATCTCGATGTAGTAGCCGAAGACGTTGTTGAAGCCGACTTTCAGGTTTGCGATGCCGGTGCGCTGCGCCTGTTCCTTCTGGTAGTTGCGCAGCCAGCTTTGGCCGTCGGTGGAAATCGAGCGCAGCCGGTCGAGTTCCTGAGAGAAGCCGTTGCGTATGACCCCGCCCTCGCGCAGGTGCGGCGGACAGTTCGGCTCGATGGCCGATTCGAGCAGCCCGGCCAGCTCGTCCATACTGTCACACTGCTGGGCTAAGCGGGCATTGAGACTCGCCTGCAAGCCGGTGAGAAGGTCTCGCAACTGCGGCACCTGGCGCAACGTCCGGGCCAGGGCGAGCAAGTCTCGCGGGCTGGCGCGGAAGGTGCTGATGCGGGCGGCGATTCGCTCCGTGTCCGCAATGTTGGTCATCAGCTCGCGGATTTGCGACAATCTCTGCGCGTCCTCTCTCAACTCCTGGACCGCATCTTGTCGCCCTTCGATCTCCGTGACATCGCACAGCGGCATGCACAGCCAGTGGCGGAACATCCGGCCGCCCATCCCGGTCAGCGTCTCATCGAGGCAGGCCAGCAGCGAGCCCTTGCGATCCTCGGTGCGGATCGTCTGCAAAATCTCCAGGCTGCGGAGCGACGCCGGATCGATCTGGAGGAAGTTGCCCCGGTTGACCTTGCGCAGGCTCTGGATGTGGCCGAGCGTAGTCCGCTGCGTCTCGTTGAGATATTCGATGATGGCCCCCGCCGGCGGGATGAGGTCCTGGTCGCCGTCGCTGATGCCGAACCCTTCCAGTGTGCCGGCGCCGAAGTGCTTGAGCAGCCGCTGCCTCGCCTGATACGGATCGAAGTACCAGCTCGGCCGCTCCGTGATGATCGCGCGGGTCAGTTGGCCAATGTCTTTGGCGAGTTTCCGGGTCTCCAGCTCGAACAATTCGCCGCGCCGGTCGGCCAGCAGGCACTCGGCGGGAGAGAGCCGCTGCAATTCGCTGAGCAATTCCTTCTCCGCCACCCGCTGCACGAAGAAATGCCCCGTGGAGACATCCACCCAGCTCAGCGCCGCGTAGCCCTTGACGTCGAGATCGACGGCGCAGAGGAAGTTGTCCTTCTTGTCTTCGAGGAGCATGTCGTCGGTGAGCGTGCCGGGCGTTACGATCCGGACGACGTCGCGTTTGACCACGCCCTTGGCGGTCTTGGGGTCCTCCACCTGCTCGCAGACCGCGACGCGATAGCCGGCCTGGAGCATCTTCTTGAGGTACCCGTCGATGGCATGGTACGGCACGCCCGCCAGCGGGACGGGATTCTCGCTGCCCTTGTCCCGGCTCGTCAGCGTCAGTCCGAGCACCTTCGAGCAGGTCTTGGCGTCCTCGTAAAACGTCTCGTAGAAATCCCCCATCCGGAAGAACAGGATGCAGTCCGGGTGCTTGCCCTTGAAATGCTGAAACTGCCTCATCGCCGGACTAAGATTGTCATTGGGTCGCATCATGGGTACGATTATACAAAGCTCGGATAGTTCCACAACCACATCAGTGATCGGATATTCTCACAAGTCGCGATTCCATCGGGCCGTGCGCGACTGATCTTTATGAGGAGGCGCTGTTCGTGGCGTCCTCACAAGCGTCTGCACAAGGATTTGGATGCGTTTTTCGCTTTGGACTGCCACAGGAATCCCCTTGACGCGGCGGCGCCCCCACTGTAGCCTGAGGAAGGATTCGCCGATAAGACGAGCGTGCCATAGCTGTGCGATGTAGGCCTTTCATTGTGGATGCTTGGTCATGACGGTCCATACATGAGTGCCGAGTTGGGTCCATTGGCCTGCGCGCAAGCCAATAGACTCACGGCAAGTCTGGGAGCTGAGTCATGAGCCAGGAATCGCAGAGTACAGGCAAACACCTTCCGGTGCATACCTTCAGGATCATGACATTTCTATTGGGTTTCTGGATCGTTGGGGCCCAGATAGCGTCTGTTGTTGCCATGGGTTCCGTGACGGGCGCCATAGTGTTCGGTGTTATTGGCGCCTTGGGCTTGATGGCCGCCGGAATGACCGGAAGTTCGAGGACGGCAAGGCCCCTTTCTCTATGTATTGCATTGCTGGGTATCATCGTCTCCTGGTCCATATACGGTCGCGGACAGGAGAGTTGGGCCAAAGCGTATGAATCCAGTGCACTCCTTCGCCATTATGGTAATGACCCACTCAGTCTCACAGATATGGAGAGATTCCAAGAGCAGTTGAGGAGCGGACAGGTCAACTGGCTTGAAACACAGCAGACGCTCGCACAAATACGACAGAATCCGCCAACTAAGTTTGAAATGGGTATTTTCAAAACAAGGCGATATCTGAGACAACTCCTGTGGCCTCCACTTGCTTACCAACGATGGAGGGCAGGCCTGCCGTCGGATGAGCAGTCCAATAGTCGCCATCGTTTCAGAAATCAAGCAGAGAAGGAAGTTGCACCCCTCCGCACGCAAGCGTCAACCTGGGAAACTGCGCGGAAGCCTCTTCGCAGCCGGCGTGATGGGCGACAGAAACTTGCATAATCCTTAATCCATCATTCAATCGGTCCGTGCAGGAGCTCTGCTGTGAAAGCGTCCGCCTGGTGGCGAGAGCTTGCGGAGATCAATCGCTCAATCAGGATGCGCTGGCGGTCGGTGAAGACGACGGCGGCGTGGGCGTTGACGCCTGTGACATTGCAGGTCTGGTGAATGGCGCAGATCAGATCTTCGATTCCTGTGCCCTGCTTGGCGCTGATGCGGATTGGCTGGCCGAGGTGCGCGGGCAGGCAAGCACAGTCGAAACGTTCCGGCAGGTCGGCTTTGTTGAGGACGGCGATCGTTCTCTTGTTGAGCAGCATGTTCGACATCGCCTCGCTGAGTTGATTGGCGGATTGGCTGGCGTCCAGGATCAGCAGGATCAGGTCGGCACGATTCATGATCTCGATGCTCTTTTGCTGGGCCGCTCGCTCGATGTCGCCGGCGGCGAGCGAAGGGGCGAGGCCGGCCGTATCGATGACGGTTGCCGCCAGAGGCGGGATGTGGATTTCCGCGGAGATCCAGTCGCGGGTCGTGCCCCGAACGTCGGTGACGACCGCCTTTTCGCGGCCGGCCAGCGTGTTCAGCAGAGTGCTCTTGCCTGTGTTCGGCGGACCGATTAGGGCGATGGTGCAGCCCGAGATGATCAGCCGGGCCGGCTCGCTGTCTCTTAGAACCGCCTCTGCTTCCGCTTCAATCTGTGAGAGAGGGACTCTGTCAAGTTCCTGCCGCCACTGTTTGATCTTGGCCGATAAGCCGGACTCGATCTGGCGATTGAGGATTTCCACGCCCTCGATGGTCTTGACCGTAGTCAGTGCGAGCTTCGCCTCAACAGCGATGGAATCCAATGAGCGTTGACCCGCGAGCGTCTTGGCGAGCAGTTGTTCGGCGGCGAGCAGCTCGACGCCATGTCGCTGCAACAGGCCCATGATCCTCTCGACAATCAGCGGATTGCCGTGGCAGTGAACGGCAAAGGTGTCAGGTCCCTCGCACCCGACGGTCACCTGATCGACGGTCTCGTCACCGTCAACGACGTGCCCGAGGAGAATCCGGCCGGTCGTCAATTCAAGGGGTCTGTCGTCCGCCCAACGAAAGAGCTTCGCCAGAATCGCCGGAGCCCGTTCGCCCACGAGTTGAATCGTGGCAATCGCCCCCGCCCCCCTGCCGGTCATCACTGCTGCGAAAACAGACACACATGCCTCACACCGATTCGATTTTCTCCTCGACGAATTTCATGTAGGCCAGGACGATGCCTTTGATGACGAGGTGGGGGACGTAGTTGTCGACGAAGGGACAGTCGTCCTTGATGGTTTCGGCGCCGGAGCCGGTGATGACGGTCTGGGGCCAACGTCCGATGTGCTCGGCGTAGCGGCGGATGATCTCCTCCATCGCGCCGATAATGGAGTAATAGAGCCCGCAATTGATGGCGTCGGCGGTGTTCTTGCCGTAGGGTCCGTTCGGCCGGTGCACGGTCACCATCGGCAGCATCGCGGTGTGCTCGCTGAGCGATTGGGCGCTGATGGCGAATCCGGGGCAGATGATGCCGCCTTGGAAGACGCCGTGCTCATCGACGAGGTCGATGGTGACCGCCGTGCCGAAATCCGCCACGACGACGGCGTCCTCCACGACGGCGTAAGCCGCCGCCGCCGCAACCACCCGGTCCGTGCCCACTTTCTCGGGCTCATCGAGCCAGACCTTCATCGGCAGCGGGATATCCTGGCCGATGACCCGGATCTTCTCGCCGAGGTCCTCGTCGGCGATCCGCCGAATCAGGTCGGTCCACGCGGGCTTGACGCTGCTGACGACAATCACGCCGTTGTGTTTGCCCTCTTTCGAGGTCTCGATCACGGGCAGTTTGCCCCAGGCGTCGATCAGGCACTGCCGGACCTCGTCCTCCGACTGCCCGGCGACGGACTGAATGGACTGCTCCGCCCCATCGAGAAAGAGCCCGATGCCGATATTCGTATTGCCGATGTCTACAGCGATGATATTCATGAATCCCACCTGGATTTCAGATCTCCTGTTTCGTTCCGTGCCATCTCAATGGCCCCGCCGCAACCGGCGTTTCTATCGCATTTGCCGATCCCTGTCAATCGCCAGTCCGGCCACGTCGAAAATACCTCGCATCTGTTTAGCCTGGAAAGGCCCAATCTTGGGTGGCACGGGCCAACTCGTTAGCCCGTGGGGTCTCGATGGAGCAGGCTCCGTCCAATGAGCACCGTCAAACGAGTTTGGCGGTGCCACCCGGCAAACGGAAGGTTCTACGCTAGACACGTACAATACCCCGATTTTGCAGTGGACAATCCGGTCCCTGCGGTCACTATGTTTCCAGTTGTATCAGGGCTTGAGGGTCTCACGTTGGCCAAACTGAGCGAAGAGGAACTCGTCCGAGCCGTACTTGCAGGCGATAAGGCCGCCTACGGAATACTTTACGACCGGTTTGCGCCCATAGTTCGGGCCGTCTGCCACGACTACGCACGGAACTTGGCGGATGCCCAGGACCTTGCCCAGGATGTATTCCTGCGGGCGTACCAGGGCTTGAGTGAGCTCCAGAAGCCCGAGAGCTTCGGGCCCTGGATCATCGGCGTTGCCCGCCGGCGGTGCCTGGAATGGCGCCGGCAAATCATTCGCGACCGCCGCAGACGGCAGCGCGTGCAGGAGATGAAACAGGCGGGAGCCAATCCCGCTGATGATGGCGAGCTCGCAGAGCTTGGCAGACTGATCGCCGCACTGCCGGAAACCGAGCGCTTGGCATTGCATGCGTTCTACCTGCGCGGCAAGTCGGTCGAGGATGCCCGCCAAGTCGTTGGGTTGTCGCGTTCCGGCTTCTACAAAGTCCTCAAGCAAGCCCTAGTTCGGCTCAAACACTCAGTGGTTCAAGAAAGTGAAGGTGCTTGATGAAAAGGCCCTTCGGCAGAGAATTAGACCGATTGTACGAATTGTTTCGTGAGGATCATTCGCGTCTACGTCGGGACTTGCTGGCATCCCTTCCCGATCGCGATGCGATTGACGAAGAGACCAACCGCGACCCGAGGGGTCCGGCGCCGGGAGGTAGAATCATGACAAGCAGAATCGTCAAGATCGCCGCTGCCGTCGTGGCGGCTACCATTGTCATAGGAGTAATCGGGCATTTCGCAGGTCCCAGACACTCATCAGGAGTTGCCTTCGGCGAAGTCCTGGCGCAGATCCGCAACTCGACCTACACCTTCGATCTGACGACAATCGCCGAGGGACAGACCTCTGCAGCGGGAAAAGGGATGGTGAAGCAACCTGGCCGGCTCCGTGTGGACGACCCATCGGGGCAGACGAGTTCGATTGCCGATCTTACTACCGGCAAACATCGGCTGTTGTTCCACAAGCAGAAGGCCATGATGATGGAGATTCCCAACATGCCGGCTGGAGCGGGGCCGTTCGCCATGCTGGGCCGGCCGGTGGAAAGCCTCTGGAACCTGCAGGATGGAACGGAGAAATCGCTCGGCGAAAAGGAGATCGACGGACAATCCGCCGTGGGATTCGAGGTCCACCAAGAGACTCCGGAGTATGCCTGCGATACCATCGTCTGGGCGCACAAGGACTCCGGCCGCCCGATCCGGGTGGAGATGCACTTGTATGATCCCCAGGATCGTTCACAATCCATGACCATGGTGATGAGCCACTTCGATCTGGATGTGCAACTGGATGAAGGGCTCTTCAGCCTGGAGCCCCCGGCCGGATATACGGCGGCGTATCAGAAGACGCTCGCCGAAACCCCTGCGGACACGCAGGCGACACCGGAAGGCGAGAAGATCGAGCAAGCGCTGCGGCTGTGGACCGACGGCAACAAAGACAAGGCCATTGAGACCCTGCTGAGCGTCGATTGCACCAAGCCGATGGCGTTCTCTCCCAAGATGTACTTGTTTGCCATGACCGAAAAGGCGTTCATCGCCTTGAAACAGGAGGATCAGCAACGAGTCCTGGACGAGGCTGGGCAAACCGCGAGCCAACTGCGCAAGCTCGTGACCGCTGTCTGCGATCTGGCGCGTGCCGAGCGGTCGAATCGCAATTACGCCAAGACCGAGATGTGCCTGAAAGCCACGTTGAACGTGGGAAAGATCATCAGCGATAATCGTGAGGGCATCTTGGCCTTCCAATTGCTGGGACCCGCCATTGCGAAGAAGACGCTCGAAGAGATGAAGGTGCTTTACCAGGAGACGAATCGCGTGGAAGACCTCGCGCGTGTCGAAGAACAGATTGAAGCGGCGGACGCCCTCAGAGAGTCCATCCTGCAAAGAGCCCGGGGCCAATAACGAGCCGCGCCAGTCTGTTCATTCACCGCTGGTCTTCACCTCTTCTGAAGCAGGGACTTGATGACACGCAGAAAATCCTCTGCGACTTGGACCGCCTGTTCTGCGTCCGCCTGCGACACGTGGGCTGTGACCCCGTAATCGCCCACGGTCCGTAACCCAAACAGCCAGTTCAGCTCCTTGCCCTGTCCTTCGTCCATCTTACCGGTCTTGACCAACTGCTGATGCACGGAAGCGATGACTCCGCTGTGCTTGCTGAGCACCAGTCCTTCATTCAGCAGTGCTGCGCTCGCGGCATAGAAGGCCGCATAATCGGCACGCGATGCTGCGAAATCACAAAAGCCGCTTCCGGCCAGTTCTTTCACGGCTTCAATCGACTGCTCGGCCCGCTCAAGATTGGCGGCTATCTCACGGTCATATTCGCCGGTCACAGGAGCACTCCTTCCCGCTTGGCATTGCGATAGAGTTGAATGCTCCCTGCCTCAAACTCATCGACGGGGGCGGGTATGGCTGAGATAAGCTGGTCACTGTCGAGCTGGACCGTGTAGAGTACATCGACAATTTGGCGCAACTCTTGGGCATAATCCAACGGGCCGCTCAACAGGACCAGCAGATCGATGTCGCTGTCGGGGCTGGCCTGGCCGCGAGCGACGGAACCATACAGGACCAAGCCCTTGAACCGTGGGCCGTAGTGGCTCTCAAGGGCAGTTCGACACTTTTGTATCGCTTCAGTTATGGTCATGTGAAGCACCTTCTCGAAGCCACGGCATGTCTGCTCGTCAGCGTTAGACTCATTATACTCCCGGCCGACGCCATTCGCAATCCGCGTCTTGCGGGCGCGTGCTTCCTAGCCGCTTGAAAACCGGTTGAGGCGGGCCTTAAACGGCGGTTTTGAGGGATTGGATTCTCTGCCAGAGCAGCTCGGTGAGTTCTTTGATCCCTTTGCCGGTGGCGGCGGAGATAGGGACGATGTCCCGGCCCAGCCGGCTGCGGAGATCCTCGACTCGCACGCCATCGGGGTCGAGGTCGATCTTGTTGGCGACGATCACTTCCTCCTTGGCGGCCAGGGTCTCGCTGTACCGGGCCAGCTCGTTGCGGATGGCGTGGTAGTTGTCGATCGGGTCGGTGCCGTCCAGCGGCATGATGTCGAGGATATGCACGATGATCCTGGTCCGCTCGATGTGCCGCAGGAAGTCGTGGCCGAGGCCCGCCCCTCTGCTGGCGCCTTCGATGAGCCCCGGGATGTCAGCCATAACAAAGCGGCGAAAGCCGGTGAGTTCCACGATGCCGAGCACCGGTTCCAGCGTGGTGAAGGGATACGCCGCGATCTTCGGCCGGGCGGCGGAACAACGCGACAGCAGCGTGCTTTTGCCGGCGTTCGGCATGCCCACGAGGCCGACATCGGCGATGAGCTTCAGCTCCAGCCGCAGGTTCCGCTCCTGGCCCAGCTTGCCGGGCTCGGCGATCCGCGGCGCCTGGTTCGTTGAGGTTGCAAAGCTCTTGTTGCCCTTGCCTCCTTTGCCCCCCCGGCAGATCAGCACCTTCATCCCCACCTCGTTGAGATCTTTCAGGAGCAGGTTCAGGTCCGCGTCGTAGATCAGGGTGCCGGGCGGGACCCGAATCACGAAGTCTTTGCCGGCCTGCCCGTACATGTTCTTGCCCTGGCCCGGCTTGCCGTTCTCCGCACGCCAGTGATGCCTGCCGGTGAAGTCGAGGAGGGTATTCATGTCCTCGACGGCTTCGAAGTACACGTCGCCTCCGCGTCCGCCGTCGCCGCCGTCGGGGCCCCCTTTCGGCACGAACTTCTCCCGCCGGAAGCTGATGCATCCATTGCCTCCGTCGCCGGCCTTCACCCAGATTTGGGCTTCATCAACGAACATGCCTGGAAGAACCCCGCTACACCCGCGCTCACTGCCTATGAAAAAGGGATGGCGTGAACCATCCCTTGAAAACGACTTTGTGTCCGGCGTTGCTCGTCAGAGGACGTGGACCCGCCGGCCCTGGAACTGGATGGTCCCGTCAGCCGTGGCAAAGAGCGTATAATCTCTGCCCATGCCGACGTTGGAGCCGGGGAAGAATTTCGTGCCGCACTGCCTGACGATCACCGAACCCGCCTTGACTGCCTGACCGCCATACAGCTTCACGCCTCGGAACTGGGCATTGCTGTCACGCCCGTTTCTCGATGCGCCTTGTCCCTTCTTATGTGCCATGGCTTAACCTCTTATCTTCTCAGCCTGAAAAGTCATCTGAACCAGAAACCGGTAATTTTATCACCCTGAGCAAAGAATGTCCAGAAAAAGATCCGCCTTTTTTTCCCCGCCGTGTTGCACCCCGTTTCTGCTATCGCGCGTCGAGGATCTTGACGGCGTCGGCCTGCGGCATCAGGCCCATCGTTGCCAGCTTGATCTTGCCCTCGGAATCGATGAAGAACGCGCTGGGCACGTTCTGAACATCCGCGTACGGGCTTACCAGCGCCGCCCCGGCACTGGATAGGACGGTGTAGTTCACCGGGTTCTGGGCAACAAAACTTTTAAGCTGCGCGGGATCCTCCCGGGAGATCGCCACGATGGCCAGTTTCTCCTGCGGGACGGCCTTGCGCAGCTCCACCAATCCGGGCACCTCCATCTTGGACGTCCCATTCGACGTGGCCCAGAACACGACCAGCACGTTCTTGCCGCGGTAGTCGCTGAGCTTATGCACGTTGCCCTCGATATCCGTCAGGGCGAAATCCGGAGCAATTTTGCCCCGCCACGGGTCGAATACGGGGCCCCACGTCTTGGCCTCATTGATCGCATTTTGCAGACCCGTCTTGGGCTCGCCGAAGAGGCCCTTCGCCGCGGCAACCGCGTCCTTAGATGCGCCTGCTGACTGCCCCGAATCCGACTTTGCCTCAACGGACCCCGGCTGCTTCTTGCACCCGTTCAGAATTGCCAGACCCACCAGAAACGCCAGAACCAGCGCCGTCACGAGGTAAATAGTACCTTTATTCCCTACAGCCATACCAAGACCTCCCTGGGATCATACCGAAACGCTTACTATAGCGTTCCCCCAACGCTTGTAAAGCCCAAAAGTGGCAAATTTCACTTTTCCGGGCCTCGCAATGTTATCCGCAGCGACATTATCCCTACGCTGGAGGCCCGACCCGGTTCGGGGCCGCCAGCTTACAGATCCCAGCGGCGTCGTACGATTCCCCGGTCACAGTGCATTTTCACTCTCGCTATCCAACGACCGATGTCCCATGCACCATTTACTACCCGGTCACACCTGCGTATAATGACGCCGTTCTCCGTTGGGGCCCGCCGCCAGCGACTTCGTCCTGCCTGCGGCGGTATCAGGGATTGCAAGGAAATGAAGGAGTCGAAGGATGTCCGACAGAAACGCAACCTCTCACCGTCTTGTTGTTCTGGCTCTCAGTACCATCGTTGTCCTGTTGTGCGCGGCGGCGCGAGCCGATATCCGGCTGCCCTCCGTCATCGGCGACAACATGGTCCTCCAGGGGGGTGATACGGTGTCGGTCTGGGGGTGGGCCGACGCCGGCGAGGAGATCAGCGTCAAGGTCAGTTGGCACAGGGCGGAATGGATCGTGCAGGCCGACAATGCCGGCAAGTGGTCGTTCAAGATGACGGCCCCGGATGTCGGCGGCCCGTACGAGATGACCCTCAAGGGCAAGAACTCCATCGCGGTCAAAAACATCCTGGTGGGCGAGGTCTGGGTCTGCTCCGGCCAGTCGAACATGCAGATGTCGGTCCGAAGCTCTGCCAACGCCGATCAGGAGATCGCCGAGGCCAACTATCCGAAGATTCGGCTGTTCTCGGTCGAGCGCAAGGTCGCCGAGACGCCGCAGGACAACTGCAAAGGACAGTGGGTCGAGTGCAGCCCGCAAACGGTGGGCGATTTTTCCGCCGTGGCGTATTTTTTCGGCCGGGAGCTTCACAAGCAGTTGAACATGCCCATCGGCCTGATCCATACCTCCTGGGGCGGCACCCCGGCTGAAGCATGGACCAGTCCTTCGACGCTGGAGAGAAACCCGGTGTTCGAGCCCATCGCCAAACGATACAAGGACGCCGTGGCCGCTTACCCAAAGGCCATGGAGGAATTCAAGCAGAAGCTGGAGCAGTGGAATAAGGACGCGGAAAAAGCCAAGGCCGACGGGACTCAGCTTCCGCGCAGACCCGGCGAGCCGTTCGGGCCCGGAAACCCGAATTCGCCGTGCGGCCTGTACAATGCCATGATCGCCCCGCTGACGCCGTACACGATCTGCGGCGCCATCTGGTACCAGGGAGAATCGAACGCCGGCCGGGCGTACCAGTACCGCGAGCTCTTCCCCGCGATGATCAAGAGCTGGTGGGATGCCTGGCGGCAAGGCGATTTCCCATTCCTGTTCGCCCAGCTCGCGAATTTCCAGCCGGTGAAAGAGGAGCCGGGCGACAGCACCTGGGCAGAACTACGCGAGGCACAACTGATGGCGCTGGCGTTGCCGAGCACGGGCATGGCCGTGATCATCGACATCGGCGACGCGGTAGACATACATCCGAAGAACAAGCAGGACGTCGGCAAGCGTCTGGCGCTGTGGGCGTTGGCCAAGACGTACGGCGTGAAAACGCCCTACTCGGGTCCGATCTACAGGGAGATGGAAACCAAGGGAAACAAAATCATCCTGCGCTTCGACCACACGGACGGCGGCCTGACGGCGAAAGACAGCGGGCCGCTGAAGGGGTTTGCCATCGCCGCCAAGGATCGGAAGTTCGTGTGGGCGGATGCGAAGCTGGAAGGCGATACGGTGGTGGTCAGCAGCGACAAAATCGCCGAGCCGGTCGCTGTGCGATACGCATGGGCCGATAATCCGATCTGCAATCTGTATAGTAAGGCGGGTCTGCCGGCGTCGCCGTTCCGAACGGATACCTGGCCCGGAGTGACCGTGGACAACAAATGACGCTCGACCGACAACTGCATACGGCGATGGATTGCCGTCAGCTCGCCCGGCAAGAAAGCGGGGGCAACAATTCCCCGTTGTATGCGCCCCTGTTTAGCGTGGAGCCTCCCACTCGCCGGGTGGCACCGCCCAACTCGTTTGACGGTGCTCATTCGACGGGCCTTGCTCCATCGAGACTCCACGGGCAAACGAGTTTGGAGTTTGCCCGTGCCACCCAAGATTGGGCCATTCCAAGCTAAACAGGTACCCGTACGCAGAAAAAAATGCCCCCGGACTGCCGGGGATATTGCCCGCGCGTCGGAAACATGGTAAAGTACCCGCTTTCTTTGTTCGTGGACCCGTGTTCGCCGGAGTGAGCCGCCATGCGGCGGTGCATCGCGTGTCGTGCAGACTGCTTTGGCGAGGCCCGTGGAGCCCTTGGTGGGACCGAGAGGAACATGAGTGGAGTCGGACAATACATGACGATCCTGGCGGAGCTGAACCCGCTTGAGCCGATCACGGCGGTGCCCCTGCTCAAATTCCATGTGGGGTCCTGGCAAGTGGTCGTCAGCAACCATGCCTTCATGGTGATGGTTTCGGCGGTGTTCCTCATGGTCGTCGTTTCCATCGCGACCAAGTCGCCGAAGCTGGTGCCCCGCGGCCTTCAGAATCTCGTCGAATCGATCTGCGTCTTCATCCGGGAGGAACTGGCCCGGCCCATCCTCGAGCACAACACGGACACCTACGTGGGATTCCTCTGGACGACGTTCTTTTTCATCCTGACGCTCAACCTGATTGCCATGATCCCGACGGAGAAGATCTTCGGCCTGATGACGCAGCGGGTGAACCGTTTCGGCGGCCCCGCGACGGCGAACATTTTCATCACGGGCGCCCTGGCCGTCGTCGCGTTCATCATGACCCACGTGTATGGGATTCGCAAGTACGGGGTCCTGCATTATCTGGCCCACCTGGCGCCGCCGTCGCCGGCGTGGCTGCTGCCGCTGATCTACCCGCTGGAGCTGCTGACGATCTTCGTCCGGCCCTTCACTCTGGCGATCCGGCTCTTCGCCAATATCGTCGCGGGGCACATGGTCCTGGCGACACTGCTCGGCCTGATCTTCGTCTTTAAGAACCTTGGCGTGGCGGTCGTCTCCGTGCTCGCCTGTGTAGCGCTTTCGTTTCTGGAGTTGCTGGTGGCCTTCATTCAGGCGTACGTCTTCACGTTTCTCTGTGCGCTGTACATCGGCTCGGCCGTCAGCTCGGAGCATTAGCATGTTTTTGGAGGTTTCCAAATGGACTATCTGACCTGTCTTGTGTTAGGGGCCGCAGAGCCTGTGGTCCGGATCACGGGCGCCAACTGGGCCATTCTCGGCGCCGTGGTGGCGTGCGGGATCATCATCGTCGGGGCCGCCACCGGGATCGCCATGATCGGCGGCCGGGCGGTCGATTCGATTGCCCGGCAACCCGAGGCCGGCAGCCGTATCTTCATGGCGATGATCATTGCCTGCGCCCTCGTCGAAGGCGTGACCTTCTTCGCCCTGTTGATTTGTTTCCTTGCCGTATTCTGGCTGCATTAATTGTGGACTGCGATGGCTAAGGTTGTATTACTCTGCGCTATTGCCATAGTGCTGCTGTCCTGTGGCGTCACCTGGGCCGAACAAGCCGCCGGGGCCGAGGCCGAAACCTCTGGTTCCGGCCTGTTCAGCGGAACGCTCGGCGATTCTCTGTGGACGGTCATCACCTTCGTGGCGCTGCTGCTCGTGCTGGGTAAGATGGCATGGAAGCCCCTGCTCGAAGCGCTCAACGCGCGGCAGAGCCATATCGAGGAGCAACTGAAGTCCGCCGAGGACATGCGCCGACGCGCCGAGCAGATGCTCGATGACTACAAGCAGCAGGGCCTGAACACGCTGCGCCAGGCGGTCGAGCAGGCGCAGCGGCACCAGCAGGACGTGGCGGAAAAGACCCGGCAGGAGGTGCTCGCCATCCGGCATCGCGCCCAGGAGGAGATCGAAAGCTCGCGGGCGGCGGCTATGCAGGAGTTGTGGAAGCAGGCCGGCGACATCGCCCTGCGGGTGGGCAGCGAAGTGCTCGGGCGCACGTTGACCGGGCAGGACAATCAGCACCTCGTCGATGAGGCCGTGACGCGGATCAGGCAAAGCGGAGGCTCCCAGTGAAGACGGGGACTGCCGCCCACATTGCCGACATCTACGCGCGAAGTCTGCTGGAGCTGGCGGAGCAATCCCGGTCCGTCGACGCCGTGGCGAACGACCTCGAAATGGTCGCGATGCTGCTGGAGCAGAATCCCGATTTCGAGGCCTTTCTGGCTTCGCCCTATTTCGCCGAGCAGACCAAGCGGGACCTGGTCCGCAAGGTGCTCACGGGGAAGCTTCAGGCCCTGACGCTCAACTTCCTGTCCGTCATGATCGATCACGACCGCGGCATGTTCCTGCCGGCGATCATCGGGCGATACAGGCAGCTCTATCGCGTCTATCAGGGATACCGCACGGTCGAGGTGACCGTCGCGCAGCCCATGAGCGATGAGCAGGCCCAAAAGCTCTCGCGGGAGCTGGCCGAGGCGATGCAGGCGAAAGTCGATCTCGACGTGCACGTGGACCCGTCGATCCTCGGCGGCGTCGTGATCCGTTACGAGGACAAGATGGTCGACAATTCCGTGAAGGGCAGGCTTGCCCGCACCGTCAATCAGTTGCTGACCCCCCAGAAAAGGTAGAAGTACCTATGAAGATCGATATCAGCGAGATCACCGGAATCCTAAAGCAGGAGATCGGCCAGTACGAGGCCAAGCTCGACGTGACCAAGGTGGGACGGGTCGTCGAGGTGGGCGACGGCATCGCCCGCATCTACGGCCTGGAAGACGCGATGGCCAGCGAGATGCTCCTGTTCGAGAACGACGTGATCGGGGAAGTGTTCAACCTCGAGGAGGACTCCCTTGGGGCCGTGATCTACGGCGATTACACGCAGGTCCGGGAGGGCTCCGACGTGCGAGCCACCGGGCGGCTCATGTCCGTTCCCGTCGGGGAGGAGGTGCTCGGCCGGGTGATTTCGCCGCTGTGCCAGCCGCTCGACGGTGGACCTGAGATCACGACGAAGGCCAGACGCCTGATCGAGTCGGACGCGCCGAACATCGCCCAGCGTCAACCCGTCCGCCAGCCTTTGCAGACCGGCCTCAAGAGCATCGACTCCATGATCCCCATCGGCCGGGGCCAGCGAGAGCTCATCATCGGCGACCGCAAAACCGGCAAGACCGCCATCGCCCTCGATACGATCATCAACCAGAAGGGCAAAGACGTCGTCTGCTTCTACGTGGCCATCGGCCAGAAGGACTCGACCATCGCCGAAGTCATTGATGTTCTTCGACGGCACGGGGCGGTGGAGTACACGGTCGTGATCGCCGCCACAGCGGCCGACAGCGCCCCGATGCAGTACATCGCGCCGTACGCCGGCTGTACCATGGCCGAGCACTTCATGTACGACCAGAAGCGTGACACGCTGTGCATCTACGACGACCTGAGCAAGCATGCCGTAGCGTACCGGCAGTTGAGCCTGCTGCTTCGCCGGCCCGCCGGCCGCGAGGCCTACCCGGGCGACATCTTCTATCTCCACAGCCGTCTGCTCGAACGCAGCGCCAAGCTGTCCGACAAGCTCGGGGCCGGCTCGCTGACCGCCCTGCCCATCGTCGAGACCCTGGAAGGCCAGATCTCCTCCTATATTCCGACGAACATCATCTCCATTACCGACGGCCAGATCTACCTTCAGAGAGACCTGTTCCACGCGGGCGTGCGGCCGGCGATCGACGTGGGCGTCAGCGTCAGCCGCGTCGGCGGCGATGCACAGGTCCAGGCGATGAAGAAAGTCGCTGCCCGGCTGCGGCTCGATTTGGCGTCCTATTACGAGTTGCAGGATTTCGCCCGGCTGGGAACCGAGTTGGACCGCGCCTCTCAAAACCGGCTGGAACGAGGCAACCGGATGGTCGAGCTGCTCAAGCAGCCACAGTTCTCACCGCTGTCCGTCGGGGAGCAGGTCATTACGATTCTTTCCGGCTCCTCCGGCCTGCTCGACGACATCGCGGTCGACCAGGTCAGCGCCTTTGCCACGGATATGCTGCAATGGCTTCACGAGAAGCATCCGGAGTACATTGATGAGATCAACAAAACCGGCAAGCTCAGCGACGAGCTGACCGGCAAACTCACTGCGAGCATCGGCCAGTTCAAAACCACGTACAAGGAGCTGCATCCCTAACTCATGGCGTCGATTCGACAGATATTTCTGCGCCGCAAGGCGATAGACAGCATCAAGAGGATGACCCGGACGTTGGAGATGATCTCCTCGGCGCGATACAAGGCGTATTCCGGGCGGTGGGCCCTGACCGGGGAGTACCGCGACGCACTGGCGCGGATCGCGTATTTGATGGCCACGCCGCAGCGACCGATCGACCATCCGCTGCTCAACGAAAACGGCTCGGAGAAAATGGCCATTCTCGCCATCGGCTCGCGCAAGGGCCTCTGCGGGTCGTACAACTCCGATATCTTTCATCTCCTCGAAGTCCATATCCGCCAGGCACAGGCGCGGGGCCGGCCGCTGGACATCTACGTGCCTCGCAGTCGCCTCGAGGGCATCCTGGCCTATCACGGCGTCACGCCCACGCACGTCTATACCGACCTCGACGAGATGCCCAGCGACCCGCAAATCCGAACCATCGCGGAGGACTTCGTCAGCCAGTACATGTCCGGGACGCTCGGTTATCTGGGCATCATCTACAAGCGGTTCTTCTCCACGTCGAGCCAGCAGGCACAGACGCTGACCATCCTGCCGCTGCTCGACTTGGTCGATGACTTGACGACGCGGGCGCACATCCTCTGGCCGTGGGACCTCACGTTCGAGGACTTCGACCTGTCGCCCTCCGCCGACAAGATCATCGAGGGGCTCGCTCGAATGCTCGTGCACTATTCCATCCGGAGCTGCTTTCTCGACGCCGTCCTGAGCGAGCACCTGGCGCGAATGATCGCCATGAGAAATGCAACGGACAACGCCGAGGACATGATCAAGCAGCTTACCGCCGATTACAACCGCGCTCGTCAGACACAGATCACCTCCGAATTGCTGGACATTGTCAGCGGAATGGGGGCTTTGGAATGAACACCGGAAGACTGATGCAGGTCATAGGTAGCGTCTTTGACGCCAGGTTCATGCCGGAACACGTGCCGGCCCTGTTCAACGCGCTCGAAATCGACTTCGAGTTCGCGGGCAAGAACAAGAAGCTCCGCGGCGAGGTGCAGCAGCATCTCGGCGGCGGCAGGGTCCGGGCCATTGCGCTCGGCAGCACGCTGGGCCTGCGCCGCGGCATGGACGTGATCGATACCGGCGGCCCGCTGACCGTGGAAGTCGGGACGGAGACGCTGGGAAGAGTCCTGAACCTCTTCGGCGAGCCGATTGACGACCGCGGCCCCATCGAGGCCAAGACGCGGAGGTCGATCCACCGCGAGCCGCCCAAGCTCGTGGACCTGACGGCGCACAGCGAGATGTTCGAGACGGGCATCAAAGTCATCGACCTGCTCTGCCCGTTCGTGCGAGGCGGCAAGACCGGGCTCTTCGGCGGCGCCGGCGTCGGCAAGACGGTGGTGATCCAGGAACTGATCGCGAGAATCGCGACGCGGCACGGCGGGTATTCCGTCTTCGCCGGCATCGGCGAGCGGACGAGGGAGGGAAACGACCTGTGGCTCGAAATGCAGAAGACGACGATCCCGGGCACCAACGACACGGTCCTGGCACATACGACCCTCGTGTTCGGGCAGATGAACGAGCCGCCCGGGGCGAGATTGCGAGTGGGCCTGGCGGCCATGACGATCGCCGAGTACTTCCGCGACAGCGGCATCGGCGACATCCTGCTGTTCATCGACAACATCTTCCGTTTCGCCCAGGCCGGCTCGGAAGTCTCCGCCCTGCTGGGCCGAATCCCGTCCGCCGTCGGCTATCAGCCCACCCTGGCGACGGAAATGGGCCAGCTCCAGGAGCGCATCGCGTCGACCAAGACCGGCTCGATCACGTCCGTGCAGGCCATTTACGTGCCCGCCGACGACCTGACCGACCCGGCGCCGGCGACGACGTTTGCCCACCTGGATTCCTTCGTCGTGCTCAAGCGTGCGATCACGCAAAAGGGTATCTACCCCGCCGTCGATCCGCTGGAAAGCACCTCGCGCATTCTCGACCCGAATATCGTCGGCCGCGAGCATTACGATGTCGCCCAGACCGTCCTGGAGTACCTCCAGCGATATAACGAGCTGCAGGACATCATTGCCATTCTGGGCATCGACGAGCTGAGCAAGGACGACCAGATGACCGTGGCGCGGGCCCGGCGACTGGAGCGATTCTTCTCGCAGCCGTTCCTCGTCACCCGCCAGTTCACCGGCATGGAAGGCAAGTACGTCACCGTGGCCGACACCGTCCAGAGCTGCAAGCAGATTTGCGAAGGACGGTGGGACCAACTGCCGGAGGAGGCGTTCATGTACGTCGGCTCCGTCGAAGAGGCGGCACAAAAGGCCAAAACACTCACCCAGAGGTAATCGTCCGAGCCATGGACAGTCCCGAACTGAAAACGTTCCACTGCGACCTGATCGACCCCATGGGCAAGCTCTTGGACTGTCGCACGACGGCGGTCGTCCTGCCAGCGCACGACGGGCAGATTGGCATCCTGTACAATCACTCGCCCATGCTGTGCGAACTCGGCCTGGGCATCTTGAAAGTCACCGTCGTCTCCGAGGATCAGTACCAGGGTTGCAGCGAAGGCGACGCATTCTTTTTCATTGACGGGGGATTTGCCCTGGTCGCCTCCAACTCGGTCATGATCGTCGCGTACGACGCGGTGGCCTTGAAGGATCTCAAGCCGGAGAAGGTCGAGCAGATGATCGAGCGAGCGACGCGGATTCTGCCCGCCGAGACGCTGTCGACCGACCAGCGGACGTACGAGAATGAGCGATTGCGGCTCCTGCGCCGCCTCGCCGGCTCCCAAACATCGTAGTCACAGGTGCGCGTGCACGGTGGCAGCCGGCGGAATACACGGCTGCAATGTGCCGGATGTTGAACCTTTGTCAGAGATTGTGTTTGCGGTCCGGTGAGATGCCGAAGCCACTGGCCTTTCCCAAGAGCAGCAGGCTCACAAGCAACCGCCAGTTCAAAGCCGTCCTCGACGGCGGCCGGCGGGCGGGTGACGGTCTGCTCACCCTGTACGCGGCCCCCAACGACAGCGGCCTGCCCCGGCTGGGAATCTCAGTCGGAAAAGCGAGCGGCAAGGCCGTCGTGCGAAACCGCCTGAAGCGGCTTGTGCGGGAGGCC
>Ga0315277_10001980_pt1 | contig 28935 bp, 21 predicted proteins | sample YL17G05_15_MG_FD_203695 | JGI IMG/M metagenome (GOLD analysis project Ga0315277, IMG submission 203695) | Sediment microbial communities from Yellowstone Lake, YNP, Wyoming, USA - YL17G05_15 | ecosystem: Environmental > Aquatic > Freshwater > Lake > Sediment | place: USA: Wyoming | collected... | reverse complement strand
CCTCTACGGGCCCGTCATCCGTGGCCACGTGCAGGGCGTCTATGTGGAGGAGCTGCGTCACTTCCTGGCGGTCGCTCGTGGCGAGGCCGAGCCGGCCTGTGCGGTGGCCGAGGGCAGGGCGGCCGTGGCGGCCGTCCTGGCCGCGGAGCGCAGCGCGGAGTCGGGGCGAGAAGTGCCAGTTGAGTGAGCTGAGGCGGCGCTGGTCTGCGCGGCCACGGGGAGGGGGCCGCGGCCAGGTCGGGAAGTCAGGTGGGGCGCAGGCGCTGCGCGCCAAGCCGAGTCATAGGAGAAGACCATGGCCAGGAAGACGATCCACGACCTCCAGCGCATGAAGCAGCAGGGCGAGAAGATCACCTGGGTGACTGCTTACGACTACCCGACAGCGCAGTTCGTCGAGCAGGCGGGGCTCGACATGATCCTCGTCGGCGACTCGCTTGGCATGTGCGTCTACGGGTATCCCACCACCATCCCGGTGACGATGGACCAGTGCATCGTCCACTGCGACGCCGTGCGGCGCGGAGCGCCCAACACCTTCGTCGTCGGCGACATGCCATTCATGAGCTATCAGGCCTCGGTCGAGAAGGCGATCGAGAACGCCGGCCGGTTCCTGAAAGAGGCGGCCGTGGACGCGGTCAAGCTGGAGGGTGGTCGGCGGGCGGTACCTATGATCCGGGGGATACTCGACGCCGGGATCGTGGTGGTGGGCCACATCGGGCTGACGCCGCAGAGCTCTGGCCAGCTCGGAGGACACAAGGCCCAGGGCCGGACGGTAGACTCAGCTAGAGCCCTCATCGAGGACGCGCTCGCGCTGGAGACGGCCGGCGTGCACATGCTCCTGCTCGAAGCCGTGCCCCCAGAGGTGGGAGGCTTCATCACCAAGAGGCTGTCGATCCCTGTGCTCTCGATCGGCGCCGGGATGCACTGCGACGGGCAGCTCCTGATCATCAGCGACCTCATCGGTCAGTTCCAGGCCTTCACCCCCAAGTTCGTGAGGAGGTACTGCAACATCGCGGAGGTCATAACTGCCGCCCTGAAGCAGTACCGGGATGAGGTCCGCCGCGGGGAGTTCCCAACCGACGAGCACTGCTATCACATGCTCGAGGGCGACCACCCCGGGTTCCTGGAGATGGTCAAGGAGTTTGGGGACCGGCAGCCCTAAGCCCCTGAGTCGGCGCCAGGCTGGCTGGCGAGTCGCGTTGGCCTCCTGCTATAGCCCTCGCCCTCACGCGTCTCCAGCAGGGCTGCAGACGCGGCCTGAAACCCCTCGCTTGCTGCCGGCGTACTGGGAGGTGGTGGGAGGTAGATCGCGTGGGAGGACGGCGGATGGAGCTTTCGGTAGAGGGTGTCAGCAAGCGCTACCGGGGCGGCGTCTGGGCGCTGCGAGACCTCACGCTCAGCCTCAGGCCCGGCATCCTGGGGCTACTCGGCCCGAACGGCGCCGGGAAGACCACCCTGATGCGGATCCTGGCAACGGTGACCAGACCGACCGCGGGCAGGGCCGTCTGGAACGACGTGGACATCACCGCTCGACCCAATGCGGTGCGACGGGTGCTCGGCTACCTGCCTCAGGAGTTCGGCATCTACCCCAACCTGAACGCGGTCGAGTTCCTGGAGTATCTCGCCGCGCTCAAGGGGCTGGACGGAGAGACGGCCAGACGCCGGATTGACCAACTGCTCACGCTGGTGGGCCTCGACGCCTACCGCAAGCGCCGCCTCGGAGGCTACTCCGGCGGCATGAAGCAGCGAGTCGGCATCGCCCAGGCCCTGCTGAATGACCCCGAGCTGCTCATCGTGGACGAGCCCACCGCCGGCCTCGACCCCGAGGAGCGAGTGCGGTTCCGGGGCCTGCTCGCCGAGCTCTCCGGCGACCGCATCATCATCCTCTCGACCCACATCGTGTCAGATGTGGAGGCCGCGGCGACCGATATCGCCATCATCAGGGACGGACGGCTTCTGACCCACGCTCCGCCCGAGCAACTGCTCGCGGCGGTCGACGGCAAGGTGTGGGAGTGGGTCGTCCCCAGTGGGGAGCTAGCCGCCCTGAAGCAGCGCTACCTCACCAGCGGCACGATGCGGCAGGCCGACGGCGTTCACGTCCGCCTGATCGCCGACCAACAGCCGGTTCTCGAAGCCAGGTCACTCACGCCAACACTCGAGGACGCCTACCTCTACTACGTCTCCAATAGCCGAGACGGGGCTGGGTCGTGAGCCAGGCGCGCGCTTTCTACCACCTCATACGGGCCGACTTTCTGGAGCGCATCCGACGCGCTGGGTTCCTCCTCACCTTGCTAGGCGCGGCCTTCCTCGGCTACCAGAGCATCGTCGGGAACATCACCCTCCGCACAGGCCCGTGTCGGGGCGTCTACAACTCCGCCTGGGTGGGCCTGCTGATGGCGGTGACTGTCACCACGTTCGTCTCTCTGGGTGGGTTCTACGTGGTGAAGAACTCGGTGGAACGGGACCGTCATACGCGGGTCGGCGAGATCCTAGCCGCTACTCCCATCAGCAAGCTGGGCTATGTGTCCGGCAAGTTCCTCAGCAACCTGGCTGTGCTGGGTTCGGCAGCCGGCGTGCTTGCCGCCGCCGCGGTGGCGATGCAGTGGGTCCGGGGAGAGGAGATGCGGGTGGGACTCTGGCCGCTACTGGCGCCATTCTTGCTGATCGCGCTTCCGACGCTGGCCTGTGTCGCCGCCGTGGCCGTCCTCTTCGAGTGCCTGCCCGGGCTTGCGGGAGGGTTCGGGAACATCGTGTTCTTCTTCGCTTGGATCGCCGTCCTGGTCTGGGCCGGCGAGACCGGAAGCCGCCACGGGGACCTCCTTGGGTTGGTGATGGTGGAGAAGGCCATCACGGCAGCTGCGGAGGCCAAGCTCCCGGGGCTGTCGGGGGGCATGTCGTTCACCTTGGGGCCGCGGGCCCAGTCCAGCCTCCAGACTTTCGTGTGGGAAGGCATCGACTGGACGCCGGAGCGAGTGCTACTTCGACTCCAGTGGCTTGCAGTGGCGCTGGTGCTCACGGTGCTGGCAGCGGCGGCCTTCGACCGGTTCGGGGCAGCTCCCATCCGGCGGCCGCGTCCCAGACGCGTCGCGCCCCAGGCTCTGCCCGGCCTGGAGGCTGCCGGAGCGGCCGCGGCAGCGGCTCACCTCGCGCCTCTTGCGGCGCGGGCCGCGCGCGTCCGCTTCGGCGCACTGGTGCGCGCCGAGCTCAAGCTCATGCTCAAGGGCCAACGCTGGTGGTGGCACCTGGGAACAGCGATCGTCGTCGTTGTCGGTCTGGCCACCCCGCTGAGGGCCGCGCGAGAGAGCGTCCTGCCCTTCGCCTGGCTGTGGCCCGCCCTCCTCTGGTCCGGCATGGGCGTGCGCGAGGAACGCTACCAGACCGGCGAGCTCGTGCTCTCCTCGCCCCGCGCTCTCACGCGCCAGCTTCCGGCCCTGTGGCTGGCGGGGGTGCTGGTGGCAGCGCTGGCGGGAGGCGGCGTGGGCCTGCGGCTGCTGTTCTCAGGCGAGAAAGCCGCGCTCCTCGCCTGGCTGGCTGGCGCCCTCTTCATCCCCTCGGCAGCTCTGGCGTGCGGCGTCTGGTCGGGCGGGAGCCGCCTGTTCGAGGCCGTGTACGTAGTGGTGTGGTACGTCGGGCCCGTGAGCCATGAGTCCCACCTGGACTTCATGGGGGCCTCTTCGCCTGCCAACCCGAGCGTCGCCCTCTTCTACCTGGTCTCCGCCGCGGTCTTGCTCGGACTTGCCTTCCTCGGCCGGAGCCATCAGCTCGCGAGGTGAAGCCCCGGCTCCCCCCCGCCAGCGCCTTGTGGGCCTAGCTCGCCGGATGGCCGTGGCGGCCGGCGTAGTCGGCAACCCACCGGAGCCGGTCGAAGCTCTCCTCGTCCCCGGCCTGAGGGAGTTCGTCTGAGATGCCGAGCACCAACCGAGGATGGAACAGCTCGACCACGCGCTCCACGCAGGCCTGCAACTCCTCCCGCGGCATGTGCCTGAGGAAGAGCACCGCGGCGATGCCATCGAGCAGGACCTTGTCGCCGATGCTCTCGCGCATCTCCTCCAGCGTCACGTCCCCCTGGGGAAGTGGAGTGAGGGCCTCGTATCCGTCGAAGGGGAGGGAGGCGAGGTAGGGCAGCAGAGGCTTGAAGTAGCCGTCCATGTGTACGTGGGTGAAGATGCCGGCCTTGCGGAGCTGCCCCGAGCGCTTCTCATACCACGGTATGCAGTACTTCTCGAAGTAACGCTGAGAGAGGTAAGCCATGGCCACATTCTCGCCGAAGTTGACGATCTTCACCAGGCCGGAGGCGACGATCTGCTCGTACATCCGGTCGTATGACTCGTCAATCACCTTCATGGTGTCCTCGATCTCGCGAGGGGAATCGGCGAGAGCGTAGATGAAGTCCCGGTGCTTCATGTGGACCTGTGCGAGCGCGAAGTAGGGGCTCTTGGGCACCCAGAACTGTGGCTCGCCGCGGTCCCCGACGTACTCGCTGCCGAGCCTGAAGTGCTCGGGGTTGAAGGTGAGAACGCGTCTCTGGAGGAGCCAGCGGAGGGCCGGCAGGTCTTCGGCCGCCTTGGCCGCGAATTCCACGGTGCGCCAGGTGCGGTCAACCGTGAACTGGAACGTCTCGGAGAGCGGGCCGTGCGGCGTCTCGTAGCGCCGGCGGAGCTTGTCGCCCTCCCTCTCGTCGGTGCACTTGACCTCATCGGTGTAGCTCGTCTCGACGGGGTCTGCCTGGTCGGTGTAGTAATGGAGGTAGCGCATCGAAGACCCGACCAGGTCGTACACCTCGCGGAGTGACATCTGGCGCAGGCCTTCGGGGAGGCTGTCGAACTGCTTGTGCCAGGCATACCACGGCTCGAACCGGGCCTGGAAGAAGACGTGCGGCAAGGGCTCGCCGCGGAACACGCGCAGGTTCATCTCTCTGAGCGTCATCGAAGCGGTCTCTCCTCGCTGTTCTGGTTCCCCGCGCCTGGCGCCGCGGCGCCGGCTGCGCGGGGCCTAGGGTGACTCCAGCAGCTCCAGCACGACGTCGTCCAGGCAGATACTTGCAGCGACGGCGTTCTCGAGGCCGCCTTTCTCGACTGCGAAGTAGGCGACGGCGGCCTCAGGGGAGGCCTCCGCATATCCCACTAGGTGCTGCCAGGATCCCATCCGCGCCAAGTCGTACTGGTTCGTGCTGAAGTTGGTCAGCCACTTCCCGTCGGCGTCGTGGAAGGCCACCTTCAGGTAGGGGGGATTGAGCGAGTCTATGCTGTCCACCTTCATCCAGCAGGACAACTGGTAGCGGGAGTAGGGGGCGATCGGCAAGGGGGAGCCCAGCGCGGCGTAGTTCCAGGCGGCGCCCGGCTGGCGACCTGTCACTAGCAGGCAGGAGCGGCCGCTCTTCGCCGCCGGGCCTGTCCTGACGCTCATCCCCTGCATGGCCACCCATCCGGCCAGGCCCCCCTCGAAGCCCTCCCGGTATGCCACCTCGCGGCCTGCCGGCGCAGGCTCGACCCTCACCCCCCCGAGGTCGTAGCGCCCTTCGGAGTCGCGGCCCTCCATGCTCAGCTCGATGTGAAGGCCTGGCTCCTCGGGCTTCACCATCGCCACCTTCAGCCGGTAGACGCCAGGCGGGGTGCCGCCCGGGACGGCCAGCATTCCCTTCAGCACCACGTCTTCGCCCGGCCACCAGAGAGTAGTAGGCTGCTCGGGGAATGCGATGGACTCGGCCGCGACCTTCCCGCGCGCGTCAACCAAGCCCCACCAAAGGGCGTAGCTGTCATAGCAGGGCGCCACGCCGGCATTTCTCCAGGTCTGCTCCAAGACCAGGCGCCCGGCCCGGCCAGGGCGAGTGCGAGCAACCTCATTGCACCTCAGCCGCGTGAGATGGAAGCGGAAGCCGATGCGCGCGGCCGCGTCAGTGACGGCCTCCTTCACTTCCTCGGGCGCCTGCAGCAGTTCCGGGTACCACATGAGGTTGATGTGCAGATAGCTGATGGGGTCCTCCAAGCCCTTCTCGAGAGTCTCTCTGACGCCCCACCCCTTCTGCCTCATCTCCTCGTAGCTGCTGTGAAGCTCGTAGTTGCAGATCACGCCGCGGCGGGAATAGGAATGGTAGAAGCGCTTGCCGACGTCAGCGCTGGGGCCGAAGGGAGTCAGGCCGTCCTGGCGGAAGTGCAGCCCGCGCAGGGCCGCGTAGTCGTTGACCGCGGCGTAGTCGCCGACGTTCAGGAAGACGCGCGTGCGCGGGAAGGCGCGGGCGAACGCGTCTATGATCCGGCGGTAGGCGGCGACGTACCTGCTCTCCGTGAAGCCGGTCTCTGCCAGCTCTTCCCCGGTCCAGCGGGAGAGGTGCATCTCGCCCCACTCGCCGATACTGCCGATGTCGATGAACTCGAGGCCAGGCCGCCCGTCGAGATACCTCCCGAGATCAGCGATGAACTGCTCCTGGATCTCCAGGTAGGGCTCATCCCAGAAGACGGGGTCCACCTGCTCGTCCATGTAGAGGCCCCTGTGGACCACGCTCGGGACGCCCCGGTCGAAGACCCACTCCGGCGTGGCATACCGCTGGCGGGAGTGCATGTTCGACGACATGAAGCGGAAGGCGACGCGCTTGCCCCAGCGGTTGACCCAGAGGTCGAAGATCGGGCCGAAGTACTCGTCGAAGTGCGCCGTCCCCGGCCCGTCGGGCTGCAGCCGCGACCAGTCGTCCCGGAAGTAGCCGATGGAGACGATGTCAGCGAACCACGCGTCCGGGGGCACGCTGTCGGGGTCGAGCGTTCCAGACAGGTAGATCCCCATGCCCGGGTTTGCCAGGGGAGCGCTGATCGCCCTCGGCGCGGTCTCCCGCAGGGCCAGCGCGGCCGGGCGCGGATCAGCGCAAGCGGAGAGGGCGCAGCCGAGAAGGAGGGCCCCGACGCTCGCGACCAGACGCAGGGAGTGGCACAAGGGCACGCGCAACCTCCACACCGACCGTCCTTACAGGCGGCGTTACTTCCGCCGCAGAAGCCCAGGTCCTTCCGCGCTCGGGGCACGCGGCGCCCAGGCCGGCTGACATCCCGGACTCTCGGGCCGATATCGCCGGCACCGGGGGACTCCTGGATCGTCAGCAACGGGCTTCGCTAGAACAGGGGCTGCGCACGGCAGCCGAGCGGTTCGGGGCGCGCGAGGGACAGCAAACAAGAACTTGATTACTCGCAGAGGGGGCCCTGGGTGGGCGCTCGCGACGACGACGCTGAGCCGACTTGCGTCTACCGGGCGGCCGGCTGCTGCTGGGCCGTCCTCGCCCTCTGCGCTGCTTTGTCGAGCATCTGCCTCGCCCTCTTCCCCTCGGAGGTGTTGGGCGCTCGCGTGGCCAGGTACTGGAACTGCGCCACGGCCGTCGGGATGTCCCTCAGCTGCACGCAGGCGTAGGCCAGGTTGAGCCGCGCCGCCCAGTACTGAGGATCCAGCTCGACCGCGCGCTGGAAGTGCTCCTTCGCGGGCGCGTACTGCCGCTTGTCGTAGTAGGAGAGGCCGAGGCCGAAGTGTGCAGGGGCCGATGAGGGATCGCTCTTGACCCACGCCGCGGATATGGCGGCCGCCCGATCGTACTCGCCGGCTTCCAGCAGCAGGCTGATCAGGTTCTGCTTCGTCGTCGTCCTTCCCGGGTCCAGCCGGTAGGCCGCCTCCAGGGCGCGCAGCGCCTCCCTCTTCTCGCCCGCCTTCATCAGGACCTCAGTCAGGAGAAGGTGACACTGCGGATTGCGGGGCGCCAGCTTCGCCGCCTCCCGCGCGTACCGCTCGGCATCCTTTGGTCTGCCCTGAGCTAGGAGCACCTCGGCCATTGCCGCGTGGTGGGTGTAGGAGGTCGGCATCAGCTCGATGGCCCGCTGGAAGCTCTCTCGCGCCTTCTCCAGATCGCCGGCCTCTTTGTGGCTGACCCCCAGGTTGTAGTAGACGCTGGCGTTGCCAGGCATCAACTCCAGCGCCTTCTCGTTGGCCGCGATGGCCTTGTCGTACCTGCCGAGCTTCCCCCAGGCGTAGGCGGAGGAATAGAACCCCAGCGCCGAGTAGGGGCAGAGCTCGGTGGCCCTGTCGGCCAGCGCGGCGGCGGCCTGGTAGTAGCCGGCCGCAGCCGCGCCCTGCGCGTTTCGGACCAGCACCGAGGCCATCACCGGCCGGATGGTCACCCAGGACAGAACTGCCAGCACCAAGGCCATGCCTAGCCCTATGGGGATGAGGCCCGGCGCGGGAACCGGCCGGAAGGTGAACTCGCGCAACCTGGGCCCAGGCGGCTCGTCCTCGCGGAGCCGGAGGAGCGAGGAGGCCAGCACCGTGACCCCCAGCCACAGCCAGTAGAAGGTCACCGTCCCCGTCTGCCGGAAGGTCACGCCGAAGAAGTTCTGGAACAGAAAGGCCGTCGTGCCGAGGGTGACCGCCAGGCCGATGAGCGACCAGGCGTGGCTCCGGTGCCGCAGGGCGACCCAGGCGGCCAGCCCATAGCCCCCCAACACCACCACGCAGAAAACTGCGCCTCCGATCGCCCCCAGATCGGCCAGCACCTGGAGGTACTCGTTATGCGCGTAGCCCGGCACTAGCATTGACTGGGCACGGGAGGCGCTCTGTGTGTACCACTCCGGGGCCATCTTCTCCAGCGAATACACCTTGAACGCGCCGTAGCCGGTCCCCAGAACAGGATGCTGCTCGAAGATGTCGAGCGCGGTGCGCCAGTGGAGGCGGCGCTCCTCGCCATACGGATCTTGGAGCCGGATCACCTTCTGCACGCGCGCCTGCTGGGCGGCAGGTAGTCGCCGGTAGGCGGGCCAGGCAATGCCGATGAAGACCACTGTAACCGCCAGGCCACCGGCCAGAACACGGACCGCGCCGCGCCTGCCAGACCGAAAGAGCAGCAGGGCGAAGCTGACCATGCCGCCCAGAGCAAACCCAATCGCCGCCGAGAGAGTGACCGTGTAGTAAAGGCACACCAGCATCATGCCTGCGACGGCGAAGAGCACCGCCGAGATGACCAGGCCGAGACGCGGTGTGCGCTCGCCTTCCACCGCCAGATGCTCCTTCGCTCGGGGCCAAGCCGCGCCCACCACCACCGGGGCGACCAGCATGAAGAAGCCGCCCAGGTAAGTCGGGTTCCCCAGGAACGAGAACACGCGGGTCATCGGTTCGGTCCACTCGATGAAATCCCGTCCTGCCGCCTGGTAGAAGCCGTAGATGCAGATGGGGATCGAGACCACCGCCGCCGCGCCGATGACGCGGCGCACTTGGGTCAGACGTCGCAGGGACGCGATCACCAGGAGGAAGACCCCTGCGTTCGCAGCCAGCCGGCCGAACTCGGAGACCGTGACGAAGCGGTAGCGGGAGTAGGCGATGCTGACCGCGCTCCAGACCACGAACGCGGACACGGCCACGTTGAGGCGCGACCTGACCCACGAGATCCGGCCTCGCGCCAGGCTCGCGATCAGCCAGATCATCACGCCCAGGGCGACCCCAAGGCCGAGGACCGCGTCCTTCACGTCAGTGATATTGCGCGAGCTCCGGTTGATGACCAGGGGAACTGAGAGCACCAGGGCGATCAGCACTACTTCGCCCACGATCTCGGGCCATCCCGTGACCGGACGCGCCGCCGGCTGCTGGTTCCCCCCACCGCCCTGACGACGGCGGCTGCTCGGTATCCTCCCTCTGCGAGTCCCTCTGCTCACTCAGTCCCCCGCATCCGCGTCCCGTGGTGTGGAGGTCCGCGCTCGGAAGCCTTCGCGCGCCTCTAGGTTACGTAGCGGCATCGGCCGTTCTCCCGGAGGCGGCCGCAGCCGCCGCCCAGCCTGGCCCCGGGGACGTAGTGGCGGCAGCTCTCTCTCTGCCTGGCCCCGCTGGCCGTGCAACGGCCCGTTCGGTCAACCAAGAACGGCTTGTAGAGGCGCCCGCCCAAGTACACCAATGCACCGAGCCCCAGGACCAGAAGGACGGGCACCAGTATCTTGGCGGGTACGTCCATCACCATGCCCAGGATGTAGTACAGCAACAGCAGCACCGCCAGCGGCGCTGCCCTAAGCGCTAGCCCCTTCACCCAGGGCGGTAGAAGGGGTTCCTCGTCTCTGGTCTTTCTCATTGTGCCCTTTCCCCTTAGCCCAGCTCGTGGGAACTCAGCCTCTACCTGTAGAAATACCCCCCGGACCCGCAAACTCCTACAGGGCGTCTCGGCTGCTGACGTCGCGCTCGGTCCGGCGAGGCCCTCAGGCCGCCCAGGCGCTGCCCGTCGACAGTAACCATCCGCGGGGCCGGAGGTGATGGCGTCCGCCCCCCAACGAGCTCGGCGGCGGGAGGCGGACTGGGAACCAAGCTATCGTGTGGGAGGGAGAGGCAGGCCCCATGTCCGGTCGGTGTCGCGACTACGGCGTTGTCAGGAACCACAGCAGCCCCTACTGCCGGCTGCGCAGCGTTGACCTCCGCTCGGTCCGCTGGACCTCGGGCTTCTGGGCCAAGCGGTTCAAGCAGTGCCACGAGGAATCCCTGCCCCACCTCTGGGAGCTGCTGAGCGACCCCGACCGGGGACACGCGCTGACGAACCTGCGCATCGCGGCTGGGCTCGAGGACGGGGAGTTCGTGGGCACGCACTGGCAGGACGAGTGGCTGTACAAGTGGCTGGAGGCAGCCGCCTCCATCTACGCCATCACCGGCGATCCAGCCCTTGACCGTCGAATGGATGAGGTGATCGGGCTCATCGGGCAGGCCCAGGAGCCGGACGGCTACATCGCCACGCAGACCACGGTCCGCGGCTGGAAGCGCTGGCAGAGCATCCATCATCACGAGCTCTACGTGATGGGACACCTGATCACCGCGGCTTGCCTCCACCGCCGCATCACGGGCAAGGTCAGCCTGCTCGAGATCGCCTGCAAGGCCGCGGACTACATCGGCGACACCTTCGGCGGCCGTGATCCCGCGCTCGCCCACTTCCCCTTCAACCCGACGATCATCATGGCCTCGGTCGAACTGTATCGCACCACGGGCGAGCGCAAGTACCTCGATCTGGCGAATCTCTTCATCGAAATGCGCGGCTCGTCGCCAGAGGGAAGCGACGTGAACCAAGACGCAGTACCTCTGCGCGAGGAGACCGAGGTAGTGGGCCACTCGGTGCTCTCCACCTACCTCTACGCTGGCGCGGCCGATGCCTACATGGAGACAGGTGATCCCTCTCTCCTGGACGCGCTGCAGCGGCTCTGGCGAGACCTCACTGAGAGGAAGATCTACCTCACAGGGGGCTGCTGCGCGCTTCACCACGGCCTCTCGATACGCGGCCACGAGGTCCACGAGGCCGTCGGCCCGGCCTACTACCTTCCCAGTGCCACGGCCTACAATGAGACCTGTGCCCAGATCGGCAACCTGATGTGGAACTGGCGCATGCTCGCGATCTCGGCCGACTCCCGCTATGCCGACGTGATGGAGCGCTGCCTGTACAACTCCATCCTCTCTGGGATCGGCCTTGATGGGGCAAGCTGGTTCTACACCAACGTCCTGCGTTGGCACGGTCGCGAGCACGAACTGCTGTCCGGCGACGCCCGCCAACGTTTCCAGCCGGGACAGAAGGACATCTGCTGTCCCTCCAACCTGCTCCGCACCATCGCCGAGTGGCACAGCTACCTCTACAGCGTCTCGGAGGAGGGGCTGTGGGTCAACCATTACGGGGGCAGCGCCTTCGACGGGCCCCTCGCGGATGGCAGGCCCGTGAAGGTGACGCAGGAGACCGACTTCCCGTGGAGAGGGGAGGTGCGACTGACTATCGAGTTGCCAGGGCCGGCCGAGTTCGCGCTGGTGCTGCGCATACCTGAGTGGGCCGAGGGCGCGGGGGTCGAGGTCAACGGCGATCCCGCCGCCGCGACGCCGGGGAGCTACGTGCGTCTCCATCGCACCTGGGCTGATGGCGACGCCGTGTTCCTCAGCCTGCCCATGCCACCCCGCCTGGTGGAAGCGCATCCGAGAGTCGAGGAACTCCGGGGCCAGGTCGCGGTGGTGCGTGGGCCGCTCGTCTACTGCCTCGAGTCGGTGGACCTGCCGGAGGGAGTGCGGATCTCGGAAGTACACGTACCGCAGGACGTGTGCTGGAGCCCCCGCCATGACCCCTCTCTCCTGGGCGGCGTGACCGTGCTGGAGGGGGAGGTCCGACGGGTGCCAGAGGGGGATTGGGCTGGGCGGCTCTACCGGCCCTTGAGACCTGTGCCGGGAGAAGGCGTGAGGGCGAGGCTGATCCCGTTGTACGCCTGGGCGAATCGCGGCATCTCGGAGATGACCGTGTGGATGCCTGCCTGCTGAGTTGGTCCAGGCAGGCGACAGGTCGCCACTCGAGCGAGGGGCGTTCGACGGAGGAGCCCTGACGCTCCCCCTCTATCTCTTGAAGGACTCTGCGGCCTCCCGTACCATCTCGTCCGTCACCTCCGCGCTGATGTAGTGCTCGGGCAGCGCCTCGGAGATGTCGTCGAAGATGGCGTTGAGCGTCTGCGTCAGCAGCTTCCTCTCAACCGCGGAGGCCTTGGCCGGGAAGAGCCGGTTGCTCCCCTGCCCTGAGTCCTGGATGTGCGTCCAGTAGAGCACCTCGCCGGACTTCACGTCCACCAGGAAGAATCGCAGATCGATAGTGCCCGTCTTCTTCCGGGCGAGCGCACCGCCCTGCGACTCGGAATGGAGATCGCCCACCTCTCCGTAGATGGCCCACTGCGCGCCCAGCTTCCCCCCAATCCGCGCGACATCCTTGGGCTCCAGCCGCGCTAGTGGCTCGACCTTGCCGTCCCTCTTGACCGCGGTCTCGGTGCGCCGCGCGGCTACGGCCAGCGACCTCGACCCGCTCGGGGCCAGCTTGAACCCGTGCCGCAGCGCGTTCAGCATCACGCAGGTCTGAGCCAGGTCGCGGTGGCTCTCCTCGCTGGCCCAGAAGGGCAGCGCCGCCACATAAACCTCATTGGGATGAGGGGGATTCTTGGCCGCCAAGTCCTCCGGCGTTGACCCCTCCCGATCCGCCGCCCTCGCGTAGAGAGCGGTCTGCAGCAGGAACCAGGCCACGATGGCTATTGACCAGCGCTTCATCCCGTCCCCCTTCTCCTCTCCTCTCTTCGCCCGGCAGACCCGATAGCCGGGCCGTGACCGGGATTCCCCTGCTCCGACTACAGAGGCCTGAGGAGGCTGTTCTCTCTAGTCTTGTTCCATGTTTGGCTGGCGCGCACGCGCCCACACCCTCCCGCGGGCCGGTCGACGGGTTCGCCCGGAGGGGGGCCTGGGATGCCGTAGGACGGGCTGTAGCGGCCCTGGCGAGACGCCCGAGGCGGGGGGACGACGCGCGCCGTGGGCACGCTTGGGCTTCAGGGCAGCCCGAACGCCTGCCTGATGACTGCGAGCGCGCAGCCGACCACGGCGTCGCCCACGATCACGCCGAGGGCGATCTGGAGGGAGACGCGGTAGGTCCGCTGCCCGCCCCAGCGCAGGACCGTCGCCTTCACCGCCCAGGCGATGAAGACTGCGGCGACAGTGCCCTCAATGGCGCCCCCCGTGGAAACAGGGAGGGCCACAGGATGGAGCGGGAAGCCGGGGAACCGGAGCTGAGCGCCATCAGGACCCCGCACAGCGCAGCCCCTACCCCCATCGCTGCCAGCGCGAGGAGATCCCCCTTGGCTGGCTGGGTCAGGTCGGTCGCCAGCGCCCCGAAGTTCCAACCAGCCACTTGCACAGGAGGCATGTGACCCCGGATCCCTGCCCCGTAGTGGTAGTTCTGGTTGATGTTGGCCCAGAAGAGAGAGATGCTCCCCAGCACCGCAGCCAGCACGATTGGGAACCCCAGGCCGCGTAGGCTGCTCTGCCCTTCCCCCATCTTCAGGGCCTCGAGCGTGAGCGGAGAGGGGTTGCCGCGCTGGCTTCCCGTGAAGGGCCCCAGCAGAGCGAACGCGCTGAGGGTGCGCCCATTGAAGGCGCGGGAGCCGAACACGGTCATCATCACCTGACTGGGGCCGTAGTTGAGGACCTCGTGGTGTGGAGGCCCCAGTTGGGCACGGAACCTGGCGATAGTGAGTGAGACGAGCAGGTAGAGGCCGAGGAATGCGGGTGTCGCATCGGCCGACACGCCCATCCGGCGCAGGAACCACCACAGGTAGCCGATGCCGGCCGCCAGGCCAAGCAGTGCGGTCCGGTGCCCCATGGCCTCCCGACTATCCCCCAGGGGGCCGCGCCGGAGAACCGCGCCTCGCAGGAGGACTGCCAGATACTGACGGTCCAACCACAGTACGAGCACGATCAGCGCCGCCAGCGCGCCGAAGGACTGAGCATCAATGTACGGCGGGCCGCCCCAGGTCTCTGTGTTCCATCCGAGCTGAATGGTCAGCACCTGCTGGGCTTTGCCCAGCAGCACGAACACCCAAAGGGAAGACAGCAAGTCGAGTGGGATCAGGTAGCAGAGGGCGATGATGAACGGCCCGTACCAGAAGAAGGGCTGGCGGATTCCGTTCCAGGGCCGAAGGTTCGCGATGTACTGGCCGTAGTCGAACTCGAAGGGGATGGCCGGAACTGAAGGCACAAAGGAGTGTGTGAAGTTGAGGAGGGCAATGGCTCCGGCTGCCGCTGCACCCAACTGGAAGGCGCGCGTTCGCCAGAGCTGGGCCTCCGGCCGCACCATGGCCACCGGCACGGTGACCATGGGGAATGCCATCTTCTCCTCCTCCACCCACCTCTTGCGCAGTAGCGAGTTCGAGCACAGGAAGACCCATACCAGCGCGCCCACGAAGGACGCCCACCATAGGGCCGGCCGCCACCAGGCGCTGAGCACCTCGCGCGAGTAGGGGTCTACGCTTCCCTCCCAGAAGCCGGCCACCGCATAGGGATCGGTCACGACGAGCCAGTAGGGAAGCAAGGGGATCACATCGGTCGCCCACTTGTTCTCCTTGCTCGCGAAGCGGAACGGATAGCTCAAGAACGTGGGCAGGTTGGTCATCCAGTCCCACCCGCTCGCGCACATCGTGGTCCCGACAGTCACCATCACATAGACCACCAACAGCTCGCCCGGTGACAGCTCCCTGCCTCGCCAGATCCGCCCTAACATCCAGTTCAGGCCGACGAGCAGGGCCAGGACAAAGACCGCGGTGCTGAAGAGGGAGGTGTCACTAGTGAGGTGGGAGCGGTACCAGACGTACCACGTGAGCCAGTAGGCATTGAACGGCAGGATCAAGGCCCCGAGGATGACGGCGCGGAGCGTGACGAAGCGCCGGAGCTTCGTCGTCTCCGGTTCTCCCCTCGATTCCCCCATGGGCCCTCCGCTCTGCCCTGAGCGACGTGAGCACCTTCGCGGATCCCCTAGTGGGCCGGACTATCGAACAGCTCGTCGACTGTCAGAACACAGAAGACGCCAGCGAGTGCGTCTCCAGGCCCGGCTGCCCTCCCACGGGCGCGATCGTCAGTCTTCCCTCCAGGTCCTCGCCGGCGACGGCCAGCTTGCTGGCTCTCCTGGCGCCTCGAGGTGCTGCAGCTCGTTGACCCACCAGCGCGACTCTCGCGTACCGCTCTCCCCCGTGACCCGCGATTCCTCGCCCGCATACTGTAACTTCAGCAGACGGGTCGGGCCCTCCTTCAGCGCCCGCTGCTAGCCCTGCCAAGCCCTGGCAGAACAGGACGACCGACGGCGGAAGTCGAACAAGCACGTGCTCGATGTCACAAGCCCAGTCAGGCTTCTGTCTCCTGCGTGCAAGGAGGGATCGTGTCAGACGAGCTCTACTCACGCATCCTCGGCTGCGCAGTCGGAAACGCCATCGGCGACGCGTTCGGCGGCGCGGTGGAGTTCATGCCCGCCGAGAAGGTGAGGCGGGTCGCGGGCAAGACCTGGGTAGACCAGCTCCTGCCCTATGCCAGCGATCACGGCGCCCACCCCCTGGGCACGTGGGTGCCAGCCCCGCCGCGCGGTACGGGGACAGATGACACTCGCAACAACCACATCTTCCTGGAGTGTGTCATCCGCAACAACGGGGTCATCAGCTCGCAGTTCCTGGCGATGGAGTACATCCAGCGGTACCGCGACCGGGCGGCCTTCTACCCTCGCTATCCCAACCTGGCTGCAGAGCACTATCGCTGGTTCCACGACCTGGCCTGCGTGCACCTGGGCATGCAGGAGGCGCCCCCGGAGACGCCGCCCTGGGTGACCGCAGCGCACGGGGGCTCTTCACCCATACTCATTGGACTCATCACCCTCGCCTTCGCTGGACTGCTCTACTGCGGCGACCCCGAGAAGGCCTACGCCAAGGCGTTCGAGCTTTCGTTCATGGACACCGGATATGCCCGAGACGCCACGGCGATGATGGCGGCGATGGTGAGTGCCGCGCTCGCCGGGGGCCTCGGCGGCAAGGACATGGTCAGGATCGGCCTGGAGACGCACCCCCTCAAGCTCCGCAGTCGGATCATGGTCGAGCGCGTCGCGCGCTTCCTGCAGCTCGCAGATGAGGCCAGTGACGACCAAGCCCTGGTGGATACGCTGGCGCGAGAGGTGCAGCCCCTCCATCCGTTCGACCCGATCGACGTTCTCGGAGTCCCCATGGCCGCTATCCACTACTCTGACGGCGACCCCGTCCGGAGCATCACCATGGCGGCCAATGACCGCTACCTCGACGAGGGCGGCAACCTGAAGGGCCTGCGCGACGTGGACTGCACGGCCGGGGTGGCGGGAGCCCTGGTGGGGGCGCTCCGCGGCGTCGAGGCCTTCCCCGCAGACTGGGTGCGCGACGTCGTTGAGGCGAACAAGGAGGTCTACGCGATAGACCTGGAGGCGAACGCACGTCGCTTCTACGAGACCGTGTACGGGCAAGCCTGAGCCGCTCTCCTTGGGCTGGCTCTCGCGTAGCCGCACAGAAGCTGACGCGCTCGCACGTGGTCGGCTTGCGGGCAGCGTCGCAGGAAGGTGATCCTATGCTGCGATCCGCGCAACCTCCCTATCTCCTGTTGTCGGCCGCGGTTGCCATGCTCCTGACCGCGGTCGGCGCCGCTCAGCCCCTACGCGCAGTATCGGCCCACACTTTCTACACGACCGAGGACCAGGGGGAGCTGATCTTGCTGGGAGACCAATCGGTCCTCGCGAGAGACGACCTTCGGGCCGACGTCCTCTTCGGTGGCATCCCGCTTGCGCAGACCGTCACACCCGGGCGGGGTCGCCGACTCACCATCCCCTTCAGCCTGGCCGCCCTCCCGGACGGGGAGAGCGACGTCGTCTGCGTGCTGACGGCTTCCGCTGCCGGGACGTGGCAGACTACGGCCCGGGTCGTCAAGCTTCCTCCGCGCCGCAGCGCGGTCGCCGTTGACCGAGTCAGTGGCGGCCTGATCGTTGATGGCCTCCCGTTCTTCCCGTTCGGCTTCTACTGCTACTCGCCCGTCCAGCCCACCCTCGCCGAGGAGGAGGTGGTGAAGGGCCTCAACCTGATGTGCCCCTACCAGGGAAACGACGCCAGGGGGCGGGATGAGCGCCGCCGCTATCTTGATCGCTGCGCGGAGCTGGGGATGAAAGTGCACTATCAGCTTCTCAGTGTCTCGGGCGGCAGCGCCGACCCCGCGGAGGCGGCCGAGCGCGAGCGTCTCCTCCGCGCGGAGGTGGGGAGCTTCCGAGATCACCCCGCCCTGCTCGCCTGGTACATCAGCGACGAGCCCGACGGCCGCGGCACTGCTCCCGATGACCTCGCCCGCACCTACCAGATCGTCCATCAGCTTGATCCATACCATCCGGTCACGATCGTCTTCATGGACCCCGGCCAAGCACAGCGCTACGCCGAGGCCATGGACGTGGCGATGACAGACCCCTATCCCATCCCCCACCACCCTCCGGCCACGGTCCAGCGGGCGATCGCGACCCTCACCTCCGCCTTCGATGGAGAGAAGCCCGTCTGGCTGGTGCCGCAGGCCTTTGGGGGCAACGAGTGGTGGCCCCGCGAGCCGACCGCGCGGGAGCAGCGCGTGATGACCTACCTCGGGCTGATCCACGGCGCGACCGGCATCCAGTACTTCATCCGCCACGGCCTGAATGGATTCCCCAAGTCCACGAGCATGTGGGCCGAGTGTGGGCGGATGGCGCTGGAGGTGGCGGAGCTGACTCCCGCCCTTCTCTCCCACGAAGAGCGGCCCGGCGTCAAGGCCGCACCAGACGTCATCCACGCGGCGGCCTGGCGCGACCGCGGGATGATCACCGTCCTCGCGGTCAACACGGACAACCGTCCGCAGCTGGCGCGTCTGACGGTTGACGGGGTGGGCTTCTCGGGCAAGGCCGAGGTCCTTTTCGAGGGACGCGAGATTGGCGTCGCCCAGGGCGCGATCGAGGACATCGTGGATGGATTCGGCAGCCGGGCCTACCAGATTCCGGCGGGGCCCTTCCCCAAGGAGACCGTTGCGGTGTACCCCGGGAATAAGATCGTCAACCCCAGCTTCGAGGAGAACCCAAGCCCGGGCACTCCGGAAGGCTGCTACGCCCAAGTGGGTTCAGGGCGGGGCGCCACCTACTTCGTGGACTCGCGGGTGGCCCGTCACGGCCGTCACTCGGTCCGCCTGGTGACGCCCAGGTCGGACCAGTGGGTTACCCTGAACCCCTATGCTCCCTCTGTCACGAAGGGGAAGACCTACCGCTTATCGGTATGGGCGAAGGCGGCCGAGCCCGCGCGTCGTCCTCAGCCGGCCAGACGGCGAGGCCTGCTCTCCCGTCTGGTGCGCGTCTTTCGGCGGCCCCGCGCAGAGAGCAGGCCCCCGACGCTGAAGCTCTCCGTCCCAGGGATCGGCGAAGCGACCTGCCCACTGACGACAGAGTGGACGGAGTACGCGCTCGAGGGTCCGGTCACTGACGAACTCCGCCGCTCGTGGATCGGCCTCACTCTGATCACGCCGGGCACGGCCTGGGTGGACCTTCTCCAGTTCGTCGAGGTGGCAGCGGAGGCCGCTGGCTCCCCGGCCGCACAGGGGGAGGGCTAGGGCTGCCGCCGGCCCCGCTCATGCCGCTCTCGCATCCGCCGGTGGATCAGGCTGCCGGAGCTAGTCTTCAGCAGAGGCGGTTCGCCCGACTGGGGAATCGTGAGGGACCCGCAGCTTGGCCCGTCGCCTGGCGACTGCGACGCGAATAGGGGTCTCGCACCTGAGATCCCCGTCGGCCAGCACGGGGCACGGCCTGTCTGTCTCGATGACCACTTCGGTGGCCCGCCACGTGTGTACGGCCGGGTGATGGATGTGCGTGCCCGCGTAGACCCGCGGGAGGTTGAGCAGGAAGCCCAAGCGCCCCACCTCTTCCACCAGCACGACGTCCAGGAGCCCGTCGTCAACCTCGGCCTGAGGCGCGATCTTCATCCCCGCGCCGTAGCTTCTCCCATTGGCCACCGCCACCAGCAAGGCCTTGCCCTGCCACTCCCGCCCCGGTGTGCGCAGGCGCAACTGGCTCGGCCGATGGCGGACGATCTCCTGGAGGACCGCGTCCAGGTAAGCCAGCGCCCTGCCGGCGAACCGTCCGCCACGGCTGATGCGCGCCGCCACCGCCGCATCGAACCCGACTCCCATGACGTTTGCCGACCAGAGCGCCCCGTCGTTCACCTCGAGCAGATCGATCTGCACCGTCCGACCGTCTACCAGCTGTCTCGCCGCGGCGCGAGGTAGGCGGCTCACGCCGAGAGTGCGCGCGAGGTCGTTCCCCGTACCGGCGGGGACTATGCCTGCCGGCACACCCGTGTCCAGGAGTCCCGCCAGCACCTGGGAGAGCGTACCATCACCGCCGCACGCCACCACCAGGTCGAAGCCTCGCTCGGCGGCATGGCGGGCCAGGGGGGCCGCGTCTGTCGGGCCAGTGGTGGGACGCGACACTACCTCCCATCCAGCTCCGCGGAACTCGTCCTCCGCCTGTGCTGCCGCGGCGACTCCGCGGCTGCGCCCGGCCTTGGGGTTGGTGACCAGCATGACCCGCATCTCAGCCTCTCAAGCAAGGGCAGCCCACGCGCGGCGTGTCTCTGCGCCCCCAATGCCCCGCTCAGGCTTCTCCGCAGCGCCCGGGTACCCTCATGCGGAGACCCGGGTGGGAGTCATGCCACCTCGGCACGGGCGTCTGCGTTCAGGGGGTCGGTCCTCACCGCGAACGAGAACAGGAAAGGGTAACTTCGCCGCAGGTGGATCGTGTACTCCAGCAACTGTGTCAGCAGATGAGTGTAGACTCGTTCGGCGTCGACCGCCAGATGGTCCAGATCAGGGGGCGGAGAGGCCGGTAGGCTCTCCCGCGCCGAGAGCTCCTCCTCCAGGTGAAAGGCCGCCCACAGCAGGTCCGAGAAGGCCTCGTGCTCCAACAGCAGGGGGTTCTCCAGCAGTCGGAGCATGAAGTCTCGGTGCTGGACGAGCAGGTCGCGCAGCCGCGCCAGCCCGGCCGGATCAGGCTTCACCTGGAATGTCCTGCTCCGTGCCCAGGCTATCGCCTGGCGAATCTGGCCCTCAGTCCAGCCTTGCCCCACCGCGACATGGGCCGAGATCTCCGCCTGGTCGGCCGTCAGCTCTGCCATCGCCCTCAGCAGATTCCGACCCACGGCACTGAAGAAGGCCCCTATGACCATGTTCATCTTGTGCTGACGACTTCGAACCTCGCGCGCCGCCAGCAGCCGGTCCACGATCAGGCTGACCAGCAGGACCTCCAGCGGCAGGAATGCGATGTCCCCGGCCAAGTAGATGAAGATGTGATGGGCGTCGTGGAAGATCGCGTAGTGAAGGCCGTACAGCACTACTGAGGCCAGGACCAGGAGGAGGGCCACCAGTAGTATCTCCTTGGTCGTCATCTCGATTCCGCCTTTCCCGAGCTGACCGACAGGACCAAACCCTCAATCCGCTTCCTCGGCGCGGGCTGCCCTCCCTGTGCCTGCCGCTGACAAGCCCCGGACGCGAGCACCGACCCTGGTCCGAGCGTATCGATCCGCCGGTCCGCCTGGGCCAGCAACCGACCGATCTGGCGCAGCTTGCACGCAACGCGTTCGGCGGGAGAGGAATGACCCTTGCCCTCACCGAACCTGCGCGACCAACCTGTGATGGCCAGGAGGCCGCGATGCGCATCGGCTGCACCCAGATCTGCTTCCCCGGAAGGTCCGTCTCGGATAGCCTCTCCTATGCCAGGGCGGCCGGCTATGACAGCCTGGAGCTTCGGGTCAGAGCCGAGGGAGAGCTGACCCCGGCCACCGACGCGGCAGCCCTGCGCGCCTGGTCGCGGGAGGCCGAGCGCCTCGGCGTCGCCATTCCCTCCCTGGCGCCCGACATGTGCTCCGGCTTCGCCTCCGCCGACGCGGCGCAGCGCGAGAGCGCGCGCGAAGGCCTGCGAGGGTCCCTCCGCGTCGCCGCCGCGCTGGGCGCCGATACGATCCTCGTGCACCCAGGACAGCTCACCCCTCAGGTCCGCTATGACGTCATGTACGCGAACCTGCGGGACATCATGCGCGGGATCGCGCCGGAGGCTGAGAAGCTGAGGGTCGCGGTGGGTGTCGAGAACGTCTGGAACAAGTTCCTGCTCTCGCCTCTGGAGGCGAGGCGGTTCCTGGAGGAGGTGGGATCGGAGTACGTCGGGGTCTACTTCGATGTCGGCAACTTCGTGCCGTGGGCTTACCCCGAGCACTGGATCGAGATCCTGGGCCGGGGCGTCAAGAAGGTACACTTCAAGGACTTCCACCGATCGGACCATCGGTTCGTCCCCCTGTTGGAGGGCGATGTGGACTGGCCGGCAGTCATGAGGGCACTACGGGCTACGGGCTACGATTCCGACGTCATCCAGGAGGTCGCCGGCGACGAGCCCGGCATGAGGCGCGCGGCAGAGGCGATGCGCCAGATCCTCGCTATGTAGCGGTTCAGCCGCGCCCCTGCGGTTCGGCACGCCGGACCGCGCCGCCAGGGTTTCTGGCGGCGCGCTGACTCGCCCAGGATTCGCAGACCCGCGCGGGGAATCATAGGTCGCGTGGGGGGGAGCGGGGTCCGACTAGAAACGCCCATCTATATGCGAAGACTGAGATTCGTCCTGCTGGTCATCGTCCTGCCCCTCGCGCTGATCGCGGGGGCTTCAGGGGCAGTCGTCATGAGGCTCCGCCGGAAGCCGAGTCCCCCCAAGACGGCCAAGGTGGAGCGCGGCGAGGCGGGTGAAGCTCGCTCCACCTCAGCAGACCAACGAGACCTGGAGCATGGACTTCATGTCGGATCAACTCTACTCGGGCCGCTGGCTCCGGATCCTGACGCTGGTGGATAACTACAGCCGTGAGTGTCTCGCGTTACGGGTGGGAGTGAGCCTGAAGGGCGACGACGTGGTGGAGGTGCTGAACGAGGTGATCCGGGAGCGGGGCGCGCCCCGGAGCATTCAGGTGGACAACGGGACGGAGTTCACCTCGGTGGTGATGGATCAGTGGGCCTACTGGAACGGGGTGACCCTGGACTTCAGCCGCCGCGGCAAGCCCCAGGACAACGTCCTGGTGGAGGCCTTCAACAGCCGGTTCCGGCAAGAGTGCTTGAACGAGCACTGGTTCCTGTCAGTGGCCGATGCACAGGAGAAGATCGAGGCCTGGCGGAACCACTACAACGCGGAGCGGCCGCACAGCTCACTCGGAAACCTGGCGCCGGAGGGCTTTGCACGCGAGTCGGCCGCTACGGCCGCGGTAGCTAATCAAGAGCTTGTTTGTCTAACAACCTGGAAGACTCTCATTCCGGCTGGTACAGAAACGGGGGCAAGGCCCCAGGCCGTTGGCCTAACATAGCCTGTGGTATCACTCATGGGGGCAGGCCAAGCTCGAATAGCATTTCTGGCGAGGGCAAGGGTCTTGACGAAACATTCCGCCTACCGTATAGTTGGTACTATCAACTATTTGGATGGCGAACTGTACCATGGGGCGTGCGCGGGATGAAGACATTGCGCTGATTGCGGGGGGCCTACCGCAGGTGGTGGTGGCGCTGATGTCGCGCCATCCGGTGCAAGAGGGCGATTGGGATATCACGATGGCGCAGATGCGTGCGCTGATGGCGGTGGGTTACGGACCCGGCTGCACCATGGGTGAGCTTGCCTCCAGGCTCGGGATCGGGGTCAGCGCGGCCACCGGACTGGTCGACAGACTCGTCCAGGGAGGCGCGCTGGAACGGGAGTCCGACTCGGCTGACCGGAGGGTCGTCCGCGTTCGGATGTCGCCAGCGGGCATCCGGGCGGGCAAGGAGTATTACGCGGCGCAGATACGTCACATGGCGGCGGCCCTGAGCGCGCTCTCCGATGGAGACATCCACCGAGTCGCGGAGGCAACGAAGCTTCTTCTTCGAGCCCTAACCGGAGAGTAGAGAGGGCCATGGCCGTTGACAGCATGGAGTCGCTGTCTTGTTTTGCCTTAGAGACTCTCACTCCAGGTGGTACAGAAACGGGGAGCACCCCAGAGGGCAGGGGCAGGCTAGCGTCGCGCGCTCCGCGAAACCTTGCCCCGTCGGAGCCCGTATACAGACGCGGTGGCCCGCGTCGCGCTCGTAGGAATCGCTGTCCCGCTACGGGAGCTGTACACCCGTGCGCGGCGTGTCCTGGATGACAGAAAGGTCTGGATGATGCGACGAGTCAAGATAGTGCTGCTGGCCGTGGTTCTCCCCCTCGCGCTGATCGGCGGGTGTGGCGCCGTCATCGCGAAGAGGCTTCGGCCGAAGCCCAAGGAAGCGAAGACGGCCAAAGTCGAGAAGGGCGATGTAGTGGTGAGCGTGCGGGAGACCGGGACGGTTGAGCCGATCAAGCGAGTGGAGGTCAAGTCCAAGGTCGCCGGCAAGCTTGTCGAGCTGGCGGTTGATGCGGGCGATAGGGTCGAGGAGGGGCAGCTCATCGCGCGGCTGGACGTGCCGGAGACCGAGGCGCAGCGCGACCAGGTGAAGGCCCAGCTTGCCGGCGCCCGCGCCGGGCTCGAGCAAGCACGGCTGTCGCTCGCTCAAAGCCGAGAGACGGTCGAATCGCAGGTGCAGCAGGCACAGGCTAACCTGCGTGCGACCAGGGGGGCTGTGAGACAGGCGGAGACCCGTCGGCGCGACGCGGAGCGAGTCCATCAGAACAAGCGCCGTCTGCTCGATATGGGCGGGTACGTCTCCCAGAACGATGTGGACTCGGCCAAGGCCGCGCTCGACCTCGCGGCCGACCAGTTCCTGTCGGCCGAGGAGGGGGTGAGGCAGCAGGAGGCGGCGCTGGCGATGGCCGAGTCGCGACGCACCGAGGTGGAGATGGGCGAGTCGCGGGTTGTCGGAGCGCGCGCTTCCCTTCAGCAGGTCCAGGACTCCCTCACCGAGATCGAATCCCGGGTCAGAGACGCCGTCATCCGGGCGCCGTGCTCCGGCGTGGTCATCGGGCGGCATTTCCGCGAAGGCGAGATGGTTACTGCGGTCTCCTACTACGGGGCGGGCGCGCCGATCGTCACCATCGGCGACCTATCGACGATGCTGGTGAAAGTGGATCTGAACGAGGTGGACGTCGCCAAGGTCCACCTTGGGCTCCCGGTGAAGATCACCGCCGACGCCCTGCCCCGGGCGGACTACACGGGCACGGTGACACGGATCTCCCCCGCCTCCCTCCCTCCCGCCGCCGCCTATGGTCAGAGTGCCTCGCCGCTGGTGCGCTTCCCTGTCGAGGTTACGGTCTCGGGTAGCCCGGCCGAGCTGAAGACGGGGATGACCGCGAACGTCGAGATCGTCTGTGATGAGGCGAAGGACGTCATCTGGGTGCCGAACGACGCGCTCTTCGAGAAGGACCACAAGTGGCAGGTGTCGGTCGTGACGGGCAGGGACAAGACTGAGGAGCGCGTTACCAAGATCCCGCTCCTCGGCCGTCTGTTCCGCAGCCGCGACGGGAGCAAGGGGAAGCTGATCACCAAGGATCGCGAGGTGACGATGGGTCTGGCGAGCGATGCTCGCACTGAGATCCGCTCCGGCCTCAAGAAAGGCGACGAGGTGGAGCTGGGCAAGTCCGGAGTCCCCGAGCGGAAGACGATCGACATCCGGCGCCAGTCCGAGCAAGAGGCGGACGAGGAGTAGGTGCGCGGATGGCATTCTTCCAGAGCCTGCGGATAGCCCTCTCGTGCTTGGCTGCGAACAAACTCCGCTCCATCCTCACGATGCTGGGCGTGCTCATCGGCGTGGCCTCGGTGATCGTGATGGTGTCCATCATCGAGGGAGCCCGCGCCCAGGTCGTCAAGGAGTTCGAGCAGATGGGATCGCGGCTCGTGATCATCTTCTTCTCGCCGGAGGAGCGCAAGAAAGGCGAGGGGCGCTCCCACGTCGAGTTCCTGACCATCGACGATGCCGCTGCGATCCGGCGCGAGTGCTCGCTGGTGACCGACGTCTCCCCCGAGATGCCGATGAACGACACCGAGTTCGAGGTGGCCGGCGAGACTTTCAAGGGCTCGCTCATAGGCGGTCAGCCCGAGTTCAGCCGCGTCCACAACGTGAAGACGGAGGCGGGCCGCTTCTTCTCCCAGCAGGACTATGACTCCTATGCCAAGGTCTGCGTGATCGGATCGAAGGTCCGCGACAAGCTCTGGCCCGACGAGAACCCCATCGGGCAGTCCCTCCACGCCAGGGGCGTCACCTTCACCGTGATCGGGCTGGCGGAGCGGAGGGGTCGCGGGATGGGCAGCGATCCGGACAAGGAAGTCTACGCTCCCCTCACGACGCTGCAGAAGCGCATCACGGGCAACAAGATCGTGTGGGTGATGTGGGCGCAGGTGGCCGACGCTCAGGATCCCGAGGAGGCCGCCGACCAGATCTGGGCCGTGCTGATGCGCCGCCACGGCAACCAGCCGGACTTCACCGTCGATTCGCAGTCGCGCATACTAGAGGCGATCGGGAAGATTCTCGCCATCTTCGGGGCCGTGCTCGGCGGCATTGGCGGACTGTCGTTGCTCGTCGGTGGCATCGGCATCATGAACATCATGCTCGTCTCCGTGACGGAGCGCACGCGCGAGATCGGCCTGCGGAAGGCCGTCGGTGCGAAGCGCCGCCATATCATGGTGCAGTTCCTCACCGAATCGATGACGCTCTCGGGGCTCGGCGGGCTGCTGGGCGTCGGCGTAGGGGCGGGCCTCTCCTGGCTCGTGGGAGTCATCATGAAGGGCGACATGCGCACCGCTGTCCCTCTGTGGGCGGCGGCTCTGGGCTTCTTCTTCGCCTGCGGCGTCGGCATCTTTTTCGGCATCTACCCCGCCTGGCGGGCGGCGCGGCTCGACCCGATCCAGGCTCTGCGGCATGAGTGAAGGAGGTCTGCTAATGCGTATCCGCCTCGTCGGTGTGCTTGGGGTCCTGATCGTCGCATGGCTTGGCGCGCCATGCTCCGCAGCCGCCCCAGAGCTTCCCGATCACCGTCTCACCTTGGAGGAGTGCATCTCACTGGCGCGCCAGTACAACCCGTCTCTCGTGACCGCGCGGCAGAATGTGGTCCAGGGAGAGGCCAATCTCGATCGGGCCCGCGCCTCCTACTACCCGTCGGCGGTACTGATTGGCACCTACGGCCGGACAGGGGGGTCATCGTTCGTGGAAACGGCGGCCGGCACCATCGCATTCAGCACCTCTGACATCCGCCGGGAGGCAGAGGTGGTGCTCTCGCAGACGATATGGGAGACGGGACGCAGGGAGTCACTCGCAGGCGCCGGACACTCCCTGATGGCCTCCCGTGCCAGCGAGCAGAGCGCTGTGCAGAACCTCCTGCTCTCCATCTCACAGCTCTACTATGCCGGCCTCGCCGCGGAGCAACTGGTTGGGGTATCCGAGGCGACTCTGGCAGCTGCGCGCGATCACGAGAAGCTGGCCCGAGCGCGCGCCGAGGTTGGGGAGGGCGCGCGCATCGATGTCGTGCCGGCCGAGGCCAACGTCGCCGGCGCCGAGTTCTCGCTGCTCCAGGCCGGGAACAACGCCGACATCGCGAAGGCGCGTTTGAAGAGCGAGATGGGCGTGCCGCCCACATACAGACTGCAGCTGGCGCAGCCTGATCCTGCACAAGACAGAGGCGATCTCCCGTCGCTGGAGACGGCGCTGGAGATCGCGCTCGCCCACCGGCCGGATGCGATCGCGGTGCGAGAGTCGGTGGCCGCGGCCGAGCAGAGCCTGCGTCTCGCCGAGGCCGTAAAGGACGCGACCATCTCGCTGTCGGCCCAGTACGAGCGAGGCATCACGGGGCCGAGGGAGGGGACATCCTGGGCGGCGATCCTGTCGGCCACGGCATTCCTGTTCGATGCTGGGAGCCGAACGGCGAACGTCGCCGCGGCGCGCGCTCAGGTGGAATCGACGCGGGCGTGGGAGCAACAGGTAGTGAACGCCATCGGGCTCGAGGTGGAGGTGGCCCTCCTCGACGTCCAGACTGCGCGCAAGAGCGTGGAGGCCGCAGCGAAGGCCGCGGCCGCGGCCGAGGCCCAGCTCGCCGCCGCCGAAGGCAAATACCGTGAGGGCCTGGGGATATTCGTGGAGATCTTGGACGCACAGAATACCGTGGCCCGCGCGCGCACGGATCAGGTGCAGGCACGATACACCTACCAGACCGCGCTGGTCGCGCTGAAGAAGGCCCTGGGGCAGTTGGCGCCAGGCCCTGCAGATGAGGCGGTTCGGTGATTCAGGCCGCAGACATCCACAAGGAGTACCGCATGGGCGGGGTGACGGTGCCAGCCCTGCGCGGCGTGTCCCTCACTCTGGAGGCCGGAGACATGGTCGCCATCATGGGACCATCCGGGTCCGGCAAGTCGACCTTCATGAACATCCTGGGCTGTCTCGACCGCCCGACCTCGGGCACCTATTCACTCGACAACCAGGAGATCCCCTCGCTCTCCGACGACCAGTTGGCGGACATCCGCAACTCCCACATAGGGTTCGTGTTCCAGACCTTCAACCTGCTGCCGCGGATGAGTGCTCAGCGCAATGTTGAGGTGCCGCTGCTCTACACGCGGGGGAGGCGCGGGCATGAGCGGGCCCGGCGCGCCCTCGAAGCCGTGGGGCTGGCCGACCGCGTCCGTCACCGGCCGGCGGAGATGTCCGGCGGCGAGCAGCAGCGAGTCGCGGTGGCACGCGCGCTTGTCAACGACCCCGCGCTGATCCTTGCCGACGAGCCCACCGGCAACCTCGATACGCGTACGGGCGAGGAGATCATGGCCATCCTCCAGGACTTGAACCGCCAGGGGAAGACCATCGTCCTCGTCACGCATGAGCGGGACATCTCCCGGCATACAGAGCGCATCGTCACCTTCCGGGACGGCCGCGTCGTAAGCGACGAGCCCGTTCCCGACCCCGTGGACGCTCGCGATGTGCTCTCCCGCTTTCCCTCCCCCAACTCCTCGAGCTAGCCTGGCCCTGCGGCCGCGCTCAGCCGCTCACGTGGATCCCGCAGAACTGCCGGATCAGCCAGAGCAAGGAGCCCGTGACAGAGTCTCCCACAATGACGCCCAGGGCCACCTGCAGGGAGACCTGGTAGCCACCGCGACCGCCCCAGCGGAGAACCGCGGCCTTCACCACCCAGGCGATGAACACGGCGGCCACTGTGCCCTCAATGCCCGAGCCGATCGAGACTGGGAGGGCGACCGGGTGGAGAGGGAATCCCGGGAACTGCAGCTTGACCGCCATCAGCAGCGCGCACAGAGCCGCTCCCGCGCCCGTCGCCACTAGTGCCCACAGGTTCCCCCCTCCGGGCTGGGCGAGGCGCTGGTCCAGCCCCAGGAACTCGTAGCGGGCCACGAACACTGGGGCCATGTGAGACCGGATGGCCGCGCCGTTCTGGTAGTTGAGATGGACGTTCGCCCAGAATAGGGAGAGCGATCCCACGACCGCGGCGAGCATCACCGGCAGCGCGAGCCCGCGGAGCGTGTCACTGCCCTCACCCATCTTGAGCGCCTCCACCGTCAGGGGCGCCGGGTTGCCGCGCTGGCTGAAGGTGAAGGGGTCCAGGAGCGTGAACGCCGCTTGCGTGCGCGGGCCGAAGGCTCGCGAGCCAGCAACCATCATCAT
>Ga0315277_10001979_pt1 | contig 28937 bp, 23 predicted proteins | sample YL17G05_15_MG_FD_203695 | JGI IMG/M metagenome (GOLD analysis project Ga0315277, IMG submission 203695) | Sediment microbial communities from Yellowstone Lake, YNP, Wyoming, USA - YL17G05_15 | ecosystem: Environmental > Aquatic > Freshwater > Lake > Sediment | place: USA: Wyoming | collected... | reverse complement strand
TCGAGAAATTAATTTATTATCGAAAGGAGATGTTAACTAGCACACCATTAAGGCGCGAGCGAGTATCATGGAAAATATCAAGAAAAAGATCTCGGGGCTCATCTCCGACCTCAATCCTTTCAAGAAAGGACCGACCGTGCACACGGCGGTTGTCGAAGATGAAAAACTTGGTAATGTTAAATATCACCTTCGAATCAACGAGACGGGGGAAGGAACATTGACCATCAACGCTGATAAGGTCATCTATCTCAACAACACGGCTACCGATCTCGTGCACTTGTTGATCGAGAAAGCATCGGAGGACGACATTATCAAGTTCATGACGAGCAAGTATCAAGTGCCCCGGGAGGATATCGTGCAAGACTTTGCAGAAATCAAGGCCACGCTCGAAAGCGTTGTCCAGCAGAAAGATGTTTGCCCGATCGTGTTCCAGGGCATCAGCCCAGAGGCCGCGTTTCGGAGCCGCAGCGTGCCCGCTCGCGTGGATCTCGCCTTGACGTATCGATGTAACAATGCTTGTGGTCATTGCTATGTGGCACGTGACAAGAATTTCCCTGAGATGGACACGCAATCGTGGAAGCGTGTCATCGATGTTTTGCGCGAGATTGGCGTTCCCCACGTTACCTTGACCGGCGGCGAGGCGACGCTGCGTGACGACCTTGCTGCGATTATTCAGTACACGGAGGACACGAACGTCGTTTGCGGCCTCGTGACGAACGGCATCAAGCTCGCTGATAAGAAATACCTTCAAACGCTCGTGGACGCGGGTCTTGATTATATGCAAATTACCCTGGAGAGCCATGACCCTGAGATCCATAATAAGATGGTCGGTGCCAACTCATGGGAGCAGACCGTGCAAGGTTTGAAGAATGCCATCGCGACCGACGTGTACACCATCACGAACACGACCCTCTGCAAGGCCAACGCACCCACGATCGAGAAGACCATCGATTTCCTTGCCGAGATCGGCCTGGAAGGCACGTTCGCGTGTAATGGGATCATCTACTCAGGGAAAGGCAAGACCGTCACCAACGGCATCCTCGAATCCGAGCTGGAACCGCTGCTCGATCGCATCGTCAAGAAAGCGCAGGAGCACGGGTTCAAGTTCATCTGGTATTCCCCCACGCAGTATTGCGAGTATAATCCTGTCCTCCACGGCCTTGGCCCGAAACGATGCTCCGCAGCGGACATTGCTATCGCCATCGAACCGAACGGCGACGTGCTGCCTTGCCAGAGCTATTTCCAACCTATGGGAAACATCCTCAAGGACTCGTGGACCAAGATCTGGAACAGCAAGCTTGGCAAGCGCCTCCGGAACCGGGAAGCCCTCCCGGCAAAATGCAAGGGATGCGAGCAAGTCGACACGTGCGGTGGTGGTTGCCCATTATACGTCGAGCATCAAGGTTCGGTCTGCATGGATGGTCGTGGAGGTATGTGAACGCGCGTGAATGATGAATATGCACAAGACGAGTATCTATTTATGGTGAATCTGTCGTGCATAAGACGACCACGCTCTGGCACGATCGATTCAAGCAACAGCTACAATGGACGAAAAATACCCGCGATTTCATTTACCGTAAACTAAATTTTTCAAATTATACCAGTTTCTTGGAATTAGGCTGCGGTACCGGCGCCTTGCTCGAGGAAGTCGCCACCCGGTTCATCAGTTCCCATCAACATCTCGGAAAAAACAAGATGCTTGCCGGTATTGATCATAATACCGAATTCATCGATCAATCACGCCTCTTGATGAAAGAAATCGCGCCCGGCGTGGAAATCAAGGTGGCGGATGCAACGAGCATTCCGTACCCGGAAGGCACCTTCGAAGTCGTATATTGCCATTATTTCTTGATGTGGAACGAGGATCAAAAACGTGCCCGTGTGGTTCAAGAAGCGAAACGCGTGCTCAAGACCGGGGGATGGTTCGTCTGCTTCGCCGAACCTGATTACCTGGGATGGATTCTCGAGCCAGAAACCAAGCTGCGGGAGTTTCTCATGCATTCCTTGATGGTTTCGGGCGGGGATCTGTCGTCAGGGCGCAAGCTGGTCCGAGATCTCGCGGGGTTCAAGGACGTGGTCATCGATTGCTGCAGCCAGCCATGGACGGGCGCCACCTTGCAACAAACCTTCGCGACGGAATGGAATTTCTACGAGAATTTGCTCGCCGACAAGGAGGAAATGGTGGAAGCTCTAGTCGAGCTCAAGCAACAAGACTTGGATGCGACGACGCGCGGGATCAAGTTATCATTCTTGCCAGTTTTCTACGGTTACGGACGAAAATGATTCCGAACATTCGCTTTTACGTGTTAAGGCGTTCTGTGTATCGTCTTATCACAGGCGCGTATCGTTCAAATGTTTTCACGTCGTGCGAATCTGAACCCGTAAAAAATGCGGCCTTCGGGTGCAGGTCCTTGAAGCGCTGGAACAGCGGTTCCGCGGGATAGGTGCTATTCCACGGGTGGTCGAACCCGCGCAAGTTCAACTCGATCACGATGTCGTGGCGTGTACACGCGGCCATGCCTGCAACGGTTCTCTCGTCGGTATAATATTCCTTTTTCCCGGGAAGCACTCCCTTGTCCCCGCAAAACCGGTAAACGACATCAAGATGCGCGAACCCGTGGAAGCCGCCGAGCTCTATTCCCCGGTCGAGCACGTGATAATATTCCGCATCGATCTCCGGAAAGGAATGCGTTTTCAGCAGGCCATCGAGCTCGGCGGGGATCGTGATGGTTCCCTCGAATACGTCGTGCACCGTGCCGACCAGGTAATCGAACTCCTTTTTATGGCGATCGAGCCATTCCATGGTAATCCGGTTCCAGTCGCCGTGCAACTCCGGCGAATAATAGTCGATTTCAAGGCCGAGAAACGATCGAAGCCCCGTTTCTTTTGCCGTTTCATATGCGTTAAAGTAATTGGTCACGTTTTCCTCGTGAAAAGGGTATCTCTTGTCACCGACCTTCTCCGCTTGAAAATGGTCGAGAAACCCGGGCACGATACCGATGGCCTCGCCTGCCTGCATATATTCTTCAAACGAGTTCCCGTTGATAACATCGACTGAGAACCGCGTGTGCAGATGCAGATCGAGAGGTTGGTGCTTTTTCTTCGCATCAAGCACGATCTTCTTCAATGGATTCATGGTCGCACGTGACCTAATGGACGCCTTCACAAAAAAGGATGGGCTGGATGCCAGTGATCCCCGAAAAAAAGGAAGTAACATATCTGGCCTTGCACTATATCTTGCAGATTCGGGATTAACGACCACTAGGTGACTCGACCACGTTCGATTTCAAGGGAAGGCTCAAGAAAGCCCAAGCATACCTGGATAAAAGCGGCATCGACGCCGTCGTCTTGCTCAACACCCGCAACATCTATTGGCTAACCGGCTCGGCACAAGCATCGCATCTGGTGATAGTGAAGGGCCAAGATCCAGTTCTCCTCGTTCGCCGCAACATCGATCTCGCAAAGCAGCATTCCTGGTTCCCGCAGTCATGGATCAAGCCCCTTGGTTCGACAAAGGACACGATCGGCACGGTCATGAGCGGGTTGAAGGGCAGCAAGGGAAAGGTGGGCATGGAACTGAACGGTCTTCCCGCGTCGTATTACTTGACCTTCTCGAAAGGCTTCGGCACCTCTATTCAAGTGGAGAACGTCTCCGATGCACTGCGGAACATGCGCATGGTCAAGGACGCCGGCGAGATCGAGAAGATCGAGAACGCGGCCAAGTGTGCCGAGAAGACCCAGGATGTCGTTTACCACATGACCATGGAAAACTTCAAGCCGGGAACAACCGAGCGTGAAATTGCTGCAGAAATGTTGCGGGTTGCCAAGCTCAACCGCTCCGAGCATTACAGCATTTACGACAACAACATGTTCACGAACTTCAACAACTTCTTCATCGTGACCAGCGGTGCCCCGTTGTGGACGCCCAGCACGTTCCCGATCATGAGCGGCGCCGGGTTTTCTCCTGCCATCCCGTATGGGCCATCCGACAAGGTTTTGAAGGAGGGCGATATGCTCGTCTGCGATTACGCCGTGCTCGTCGATGGTTACCACTCGGATCACGCTCGATCCTATGTCATCAACGGCGTGTATCCGCAACATTACAAGGAACGGTACTCGAATCTCAAACTTGCTTACGAGCGGAGCCTCGACATGTTGAAAGCCGGGACGCGGACAATCGAGTTTTTCAAGGTGATGGCCACGGAACTCGATCGCCTTGGCGATCCAGATCCAAACATCAAGATATCGACCTATTTCGAAGGCAATGGCCAGTATTATCAAGGTCTCGGCCACGGCATCGGCTTGGAACTGGATGAGCCGCCGTTCATTCTCAAGGACAACGATGTCCTGTTCGAGAAGGATATGGCCATCTCCGTGGAGCCGAAAATTATGGTGCCTGGATGGGGCGCCATTAACTTCGAGGATAACTTTATCATCTCGGAAAAAAAGCCCCGCCGTCTCACGAGTACGAGATTCCTGGAATGGTAAAAAGAAGGTGCTCGTGGCTCAAAAGAACCACAACATCACACGTCGACGAACCGGTGGAACATTTCTTTTTGTCGTATCACCATGCCAATGACCGCCACGACGGTTCCCACGATCCCGAAACCCAGCAAGAAGCCGTTGATGTATTCCACGGGGCCAAAAACCGCGTAGTAGAATATGCCACCCAGCGATAGAATCCCGAACAGCCCGAACAGCACGATAAAAAACAAGCTACACATGTAGTTCATATCATTGTATCTCGTGTGTATAGGCTCGTTTCCTTCGACAAACCGCCACGGGTTGAGGCACAGCTCGAATTCCACGTGATCATTCTTCCGGGAGATCACGGCTTTCAAGTCCTTGAGCAGGTTGAGCATAAACAACTGGACACGCTTCAAAATGTCCTCCTCGCCAACCGAGATTATGATGCCTTTCAGCGCGGCGCGATGTGCACCGCGGATCGATCCAAAGAAGAAATAGAGCGCCCAGCCATAGGATTTATCCTTTCCCGTGGCATCCGATTCGATCCGTGCATCGAGTCTGATGCGGTACAAGTCCGCTAACGGTATCGCAACTTGGGAAATGGTCTTTCCACGCTTGAACTTCTTGTCGTAAATGGTGCCCCCGGCCGCGTCGATGGTCGTTTCCCGCCCGATATCGGGGCTCGGGTGCCACTTCAAGATCGCGACGTACACGAGTAGGAAATAAAAGCCGAGGAAAACCATGATTACCGGGATCTCCATGCTCCTTCCCAGGGCGAGACCGACCAAGGGCATGGAAAACAACACGGCCATGAACAAGATGCATCCCCACGAGAGGAATCGCCTACCCGGTAGTTTCGCAACGATTTCCTGGCCTAGCGACGAGGATATCACGATCTCCGAGTTGCTGGTGCGTTCATATCGCATCGGATATTTGTCTGCCATTCCATCATGCGCCTCCCATGACCTGATTTAAATGAATGATGCTCTCTTCTTCCCGGCCACCCGGCAAGATGACCATGAACTTCGCGTCGATGCCTTGGCCATCGAGCAGCACCCGGTTCTCATCCATGATTGTAAACTTATATTCGGCGATTTTTTTCCCCGTCGAATCGAGCACGAATGAGTCGGGTTCTCTCTCAACGGAAACGCGCAAATTATTCGTGTTGATGAATCCTTCTTGCACCGAGTGTTTGATGTCGATGTTTCCCGCGAATGTTAACCCGGTCAGCGTCATGGTCGTCACGACATCGTGGTAATATCTTATGACCAGAGTGAATCCCTTGCTCTCGCCCCCGAGTGGCCGGAGCGAAAATGAACCACCGGAAGCGATGCGAGGTTGAATGGCAGCGACCTTGGCATACTCCCCGGGGTCCTGCGATACTGAAGCTAGTACTTGCATGTTCACCGGGGGAGGTGTTGCTTGGGGTATGCTTGTCGGAAGCATATGCTCGTGTTCCTGGACAAAAACGCTTGCCTTGACGATAGCCTTCGCTTTTTTCTTCTCTTGGCGTACTTCATGTACCTTGATCGCGATGACAATGCCAATCAACACAGCGAAAATCAAGGTGATTGGTAAAATATCCATGAGCAAGGTTGGATACACGTCATTATCGTGTATCGTGTTCCCCGTGCATGAAACTTCTACTATTTGGGTTGCGCTGTTCTGTCCATTCGAGTGAACCCGGTTATGGTGCACGTCGTTGTAATTCGACGCGTTCAACAAGATCCCGTAAACCCGGTTGCCGGAACAATCGCAAGCTGATATGTTGTTATAATCCGAGTGCCACAAATACATGCCGTACCACAAGTTATCCAATGCTGTCACGGCGTGGACGATGTTGTTATGTGATTGGTATAGCGAGACGCCTATAGTTCCCCTCGCCATGATCGCAGTGTCGATCTCGGAGCCCGTTACGTTGGCAAGGATGATCTGGCCTGCAGCGGTGAAATTGGCAGGGATCAAACCCGATCGGTTCGAAAAATAAATGATGGGATTCGTGCCGATCCTGTTCGTCGGCGTGATTTCGTGGGAGTTAAAGTGCGTTAACGTCGTTCCTTGGAGAAGGATACCCGCGTCGTACATGGTATTTCCGTCGATGCTGAAATCGATGCAATCACCAAGCAGGATACCGCTCCCTCGACCCGAGGCGACCGTGTTGTCGGTGAACTCGCAGTGAGTTGATGAAATTGCGAAGATCCCACGTCGATCTTGCGGATATCCTGCAATTACATCTCCGTCGATGCTATTGTTCACAACCTTGATGCTGTTGCACGAATCCATAGAAATGGCGTCATAGTTATGGTGCATGTAATTATCGGTGATATTACTGGCTGAAACGTTGTTGAGATAGATTGCGTCATAAGTACCGTTAAATGTATTGCTCCTGATGGAAATCAACGCCGTGTTTTGCGCGTTTATCCCGTCAGAATTACCATCGAAATCATTGGACGTTATGTTCGTTCCCGTGCATTCTTGAAGATGGATGCCATATGAATTATCCGTAAGCACGTTTGAGTAGAGGGTGGCATTGTTGCAACGGATTAACCTCAGCGCGTCTCCTGTGTACTGGATAGTGTTATTATGCACATTGATCATCCCACAATCTTGCACATACACGCTGGTATCGCAATCTTCGGGATAGTTTGACGAAATCGTGACATTCGTGCAATGGGAAATGACGAAACCATACTCCAGAAGCGTGCCCGTGCATAGATCGATGGTCACGTTAGCGCAATTATATACCACGATGCCGATACCGCTATAGTAATAATCATCCCCTGATACGGGTTCGTATGAGAAGAAACAATTGCGCACGATGACGTGGCGCGTGGTATCGTTCAGCTGAAACAAGATCGTGCCTGCATTGTGCGTGGTGACATTAAAATAATCTATCACGTGCGCCGTGGCTGGTGTGAGGCCATCCGTGCCGTTTCCCGCGCAGAATGCATCGAGCGCCACGTCCCCGCGTATCGAGATCGTCCGATGGATAACCATCTGGCTTGTTGTAATACTCGTGACTGTAAATTGTTGTTGGATGCCTATCGCACTGCTACCCGCGATGATCGATGCGAACGCGGAAAAAATGATGGCGAAATGAAGGATGCTGGTTTTTTTCAAGCTTCCTCGACCCCTTGGATTATGTCCTTTGACATGCACTTGAAGCAATCCGTGCACACCCGGATCTGCCGTAGTTTGTCATCAATGATGGTCGTGACCTTGAGGCCGCCCCCTTTCTCGTCGCAGTAATAGCAATGCGTCATGGTCACGTGATATGCATCTAACCCGAACGCGACACTGCCTAGCGCGCAAAAAAAGCCGACGCCTGGACCCCAAAATGACGTGCCGTTATAACCCGCGAGAAACGTGTTTGCGGTAATCCCGTCAAAGGATCCCAGAGAGAGCACGTATAAATACGCGACCAGCTCGAACGTCGCAAGGCTCGATAACACGACGAGCGTGCCCGCAATTCCAATCCGCGCTCTCACTGCACCGAGAAAAATTAACAGCGTGCCTGCAGCGAACATCAATCCGGGGATCAAGAACCATGTTATGAAGTTATACACCTGATATTGCTCGATCATGACTAATCCATAAGGATTTATCGAGATGCCGAGCGTGTTCGTGGTCCATCGCGTCCAGAACCCAATCGCGGGATACGGTAAAAACGGCAAGGCACAAAATGCCGATGCCAGCATGAAAGCGGTTTTACCCTTCTTCATGGGAGATCCTAGATCCTAAAAAAATATAAGGTTATAATATCTCCCTTCCCAGAGTTTGTCTCAACGTATTGAGAAGCTTCTGGTGTTGAAGAATTGGGAGATGTATGCACCATATCCCTTTTTGGTGGTAATGCATTTAACAATGATATTATCCTAGAGCCTATTATCAAGAGCTCGAAGGAATCTGACAATGATGAGGTCCAAGGGTGGAGGCAAGTGCCTTGGGTCAAGGGTGGAGGCAAGTGCCTTGGGTCAAGGGTGGAGGCAAGTGCCTTGTTTTCGCCGGGCAAGCTTGTGCCATCACCGCCCGCGGCGCGATGCACTCTACACAAGGGCGTGAGCCACGATCAAATGATGTTTTGCGAACATTGTGAATCCGTTTATTACAAAGATTGCTATGAAACCTTGGTAGGACTTAACGAGACTTGCTGGAAGTGCGACAATTTGCTCAAAGCGAAGGATCGAGGCGATATACCTTCAGCAGGTTAAGTGAGCCTTATCGGTGCAGATCATCTTCTAAAAAATATGGAATTTGAATTCTTTCCTTTTCAGAGCTTGTGCTGCTTCAAGAACTCGGCCACTTCAAGCCTCGTCGGAGTTCGCGCCGTCGACACCTTCAGGGACGCGACGGCCGTCCCGAACGTCCCGAGATCCGTGAGCAGCGCAACCTTGTCTTTCTGGCTTGCTTTTTCCAGGTACTTCACGAGGTTGCCGTTCTTTTCAATGAATTCATGGCATTTCAAGAGGACGCCTGCAGCGAATGAATCCCCGGCGCCGGTTCGATCGATGACCTTGACCTGGAACACGGGCAGCATTACCGGCTGGCAGAAATCCGATCGGATGACCGACCCTTCCGAACCCAGCGTGATGACGCGGATCCTTGCGAATCGCTGGAGCACTTTGTCTGCATCGTCGAGGCTCTTGGTTGCGGACACGGATATTGCATCCGCTTTGTTCACGAACAGCACGTCGATCTTCAACTTCACGATTTGCTGCAAAGCCTCGAGATTATCGATGGCCTGGCTTTCCAGCGTGATAGCCGTGGTTACACCGATGGGCATTCCTTGCAACTTGGACAATATTGGCTCGAACTTCGCCGACATGGGCGTGAAAAATGCGATCGACGCGTCGGCGAAATGCGAGTTCTCGATCGAGATGGTCGAGAAGTTCATGTCCTTCTTCAAGTTCGCTGCCGTGAAGATTTTGGTCGTGACCGGGTCCTCGATGATCGTGGATATAGGCGTGGTCTTGGGCAGCTGGAAGATGCACGAAGTGTCGACGCCCATCGCATCCAGCTCGTCCTTCATCCACTCCGATCCGCGGCCCACGACCGTCATGAGCTTGATCGGGACACCCAGTTTGCCAAAGAGCTCGGTGGAATTGTTGCCATTACCGCCGCGCTTGATGAACGCTTCGGCCGGGTTTTTCTTGGGGAGATCCGATATGACCGCGTGGATGAGATTCTTGATCTCCTCGTTTTTCATCCCTTCCAGCTTGGCATTGTCACGTGCGATCCTTTCAGCGAGCTGGTCTTCCAGCGCCTTGAAAAACTCGCACTTGTAAAATAGATCGTTGTGCATCTCGCCAACGATGATGACTTTCTTTCCCACCACGGTTCATGCCCCCTTCCAGTACTTGCGAATGCGGAATTGATCAACGTTTTTTTCGCCAATCAAGGCTTGCTTTTGCGAGGGGATGATACGGCACTTCTTCAAATCATCGATGTTCTTGGACGTCACCAGCCAGTACAAGTCCTCGAAGATCATCTTCGCCATGGTGCCGCGGGTGTTTGCATCTGCCGATGCATTGTGCGGCATAAAGACAAACCTGAGCTCCGGGTATTTTTTCTTGATCGAGCGGAATTTATCCAATGTTTCTTGCGGGATAGGCTCGGTTTCGAAGACATCCGTGGCGTAGTTGATTTTCTTTTTACCAGAATCGAGCACGTCCAATAAATCTGCAGTGTTCAAGATACCACCTCGTGCCGTGTTGACGAGCAACGCGCCATCTTTCATTTCCAAGAACAATGCCTTGTTGATGATGCCTTGGGTTTGCTTGTTCAGCGGGATGTGCAACGAGACGATATCTGCCTCCTTGAAGACGCTTCTCATGTCAGGCCGAAATTCCATCTTGTATTGTGTTTCCAGTTCCTCCCGGCGGATAATGTCGTAATAAAGAATCTTGACGTTCCATGGCTGCACGCGCCGAGCAAGCTCGATCCCGATTTCACCCAAACCGACGATGCCAAGCACTTGGTTGTCGAGGGATCGAGACAAATCGCCATCGAGATCCCACTTCTCACCAGCCTTCCAATTTCCCGACCAGACACGGTCGTGAAGGCCAGTGGTATTACGCAAGGTCGTTTCGATGAGCGCAACCGTGTAATCCCCGACTGCATTGTTGAGCACGCCCGGCGTATGCGTGATGATAACGCCTTGAGCCTGGCCCACATGGTCGAAGCCCATCGTCGCCGTTGAGACGGCGACAACATTGGAACGCGCGAGCCAATCTGCATCGATCTTGTGCGAGAGGTGGCAACCGACGAAGCGCGTTCGTGGATCCGTGATTTCTTTTTTGATCTCGCTCGCGTCGGGAAATCTTCCCTTGAAAACCTCCACTTCCGCGACCCTGTTCAAGTCATTCCAGGCTTTCAAGATTTCCTCTCTAACCTTCTGGGATACTTTTGGGTTGCTGGCAATGTCCGTGAAGACGGTGGTCGTGAAATAAACGCGAGGCTTTTCTACCATGATTTCACCTTGTGTTTCACGTTTTAAAAAGGAAAGGTCGTGACGAGAAAAAAACTTTCGCGTGAGGGAATTCAATGCTGCGATATCGAGGGCGCAGACGATTCACGCCACGCCTAAAACATTCTTGATGGTATGGGCTAGCAAATGATAGTCCCGTTCGCTCACGATCGTGACATCCTTGAAGCGGGCGAAATCCGCCGGTCCGTGCCGCTCGCTCGTGATGGCAATGCCCTTGCACCCCATGTTAAAAGCCATCTCGATATCATTTGGATGGTCTCCGATGATGCACGCATTCTTAGGATGAACGCCGAGCTCATCCAAGATATAGCGACCATGGGCAGGATTAGGCTTGGTCTTGTCAGGCACTTTGTCACGACCCACGACGGAATCGAAAAACGATGCAAGGTTGTTCCGCTCTAGAACTTGCAGTGCATTCCTGGTCGAATTGAAAGTGCATACTGCCATATGGATGCCTGACGCCTTTAATTCCATCAGAACGTCCGTGATTCCATTCATCGCCGTGCTGATCTCGGCGGCCTCGTCCTCATATTTCTCTGCAATCTTGAAGATTTCGGCGTAAATCTTGGCCCAATCTGGTTCGGCCTTGCCTTCCTTCTGAAGATGAGTCTTGGTCCGCGCTACCAGCTCCATGGTGTTGTATTTCACGTCGAGGATGCCATCAGGAATTTCCAATGTCTGTTTCAGGTACTTGATGCCTTCGAGCCGCAGTGCCTTGGAATCGATGGAAAAATTCACCAGCGTGCCGTCCATGTCGAATATTGCGAGTTTTACGGGTTTCTTTTGCATGATTCACGCCTGAATTTTTCCTTCCAGGTACTGGAGCATGATCGTTTCGTAGATGTTTGCTGCCTTTTCAAGATCCTCGATCGCAATCATTTCGTTCGCGACATGGGCACCATCGATGCTACCTGGTCCCAAGATCACGGTCGGGATCCCCGCATAGTTGGCGTAAATGCCCGCTTCTGTATACCCGTGCATGACCTCCGCCGGCCCGAGCATCCCGGTTAAAAACCCGAGAAGCACGTTTTTTTCATCGATGATGTATGGCGGCTGCTTGTTGATGATCTTGCATTCGATTGTCGCGATATCCGGACGCTTGAAATCGCGGGTGATGGCAACAAGCGACTTCACTATAGCCTCTGGATCTTCACCTTCGGTAATCCTGCGATCGATGCAGAACGTGCACGAGTCCGGCACGACGTTGGGCCGCTCCCCGCCCTTGAAGACGCCCAGGTTTATCGTGGGAGGGCCGAGAACCGAGTGCATATGATTTTGTCTATCGATCTCGAATTGTGATTCAATACAGCTGTACAATCTCATGGCCAACTTGATGGCGTTGATGCCACGTTCCGGCACCGATCCATGTGCTGCCTTTCCTTTCACCGTGAACCTGGCGAACAAGTATCCCTTGTGCGCACGCATGGGTTTCAATAATGTTGGCTCGGGAAGGATTATGTTGCCGAAGTGACGAGCCAACGGCGAATTGGCGAAGGTTTTTGCCCCCGTCATGGTCATCTCCTCATCGACCGTGAATAACAAGCCGATTAGCTTGCCTTGGCTTTTTTCCATAAGGTTCCGTTCCTTGATGGCCAAGAACGCAGCGATGCACGCCGCCATGCCACCTTTCATGTCGGTTGCCCCGCGGCCATGGAGCCGGCCATCATCGATCCATGGCCCCGTCTCGCCATTGATCCACGAACCTTCGTCGCCTGGCGGCACGACATCCATGTGGGCCGAGAAGAGCAAGCCATTTCGATGGCTTGGCAGATTGGCTGTGGCGTCGATGTCCTCGCTCACGACAAGGAGATTTTGGCGCTCCTTTCCCAGCGGTGTCGGTTGATCGATGTATGCAAGTCCATGTTTACTGAACAGCTCTTTCAAGTAATCCGCGACGGCTTGCTCCGGATGGTCCGGCGGATCTGACCGGATCCCGACGAGATCGCTTGCCAGGGACACGACATCAACGTGTTTCGCCACGAGCTCCACTACGTCACGCGGGCAAGAGATGGCGCGTGAACTAATAATCAACCTAGGGAATCAACGAACTTAATAATTCCGTGCGTCATTGTATATCTCGCCATGGAACCCGAAAAATCCGGCCAGCAGCAGCAATCCCCGATAAACGAGCAGCACGTGACGCTTTCACCGCCGCTGGTCGCCACGCACTCGAAATGGTTGATATTCATCTTTTATTTGTCGACAATGGCAACAGTGGCACTCGCGTGGTCCTATTACAATCTCGTTGTGCTGTCCTGGTTATTTCTCTTTCTGTTCCCGTTCGAAATGGCCGGGTTGGCATACGTGTTCATCTTGAGCTCGTTGTTCCTCGTGAAGATCGCCGTGACGATCTTGGAAAAGAAATGCAAGCCGAACGAGGGCGTCTTTCCCCGGGATAGCCGCGAGATGCGCTATTACCAGGCACGGTCGTATTTCAAGTACTATGCTATCTGGTTGACCCGGAATTCCACGTTCCCCTGGGTCGATAAAATTGCCTACAAGTTGCTCGGCGTGCACGTGGGAAAGACCGTCGTTTTACACGAGGCATGGGTCGATTCTGAATTCGTGGACGTTAAAGATTATTGCATGATCGGCATGAACAGCACGGTAATGAGTCACTGCTTGTATCACGATGTCTTCCTCACCCGGAAAACCGTCATCGACGAAAACTCGATCATCGGGGCGTATTCCGTGATAGCCCCCGGGACCAAGGTAGGCCGCTCTTGCGTCATTGGCGCGAATTCCGGCACCAACCTTAACGGAGATGTCGAATGTGGATACCTGTTCGGGGGCAATCCTGTCAAGAAACTGAAAAAGATCGAGTGATGCAAGAGGAATAAGTATCATGTCAGCACCGACCGCATTCAAGATGGGACCGCTCACGAACTGCGTGATCCCGTCGAAAAGAATCGTGCTCTTGATGCTCGTCATCATGTGGCTTTCCATCATACCCGCTTTAATTCTAGAATACTTTTATCTTGGCGCTGCGTTCAATTGGAACCCGCTTGGCGTCGGGTCCTTCCAATGGCTGCTCGACTTGCTTGTCACTATCGATCCATGGGGACGGATCGGCATCTGGCTCGTGTTCCCGTTCAACTTGCTCGTCGTGCATTACTTGAATGCTCTTTCCAGCATCAAGGTGGCGCGGTTTTTCTTGTTCATCGACACGCACTTGCACAAGCCACGAGAGGGCATCTTCCCGCGCGATTTCAAGGACCCGGATTATTATCACTGGCACGTCCGCCGGGCCATCAAGAAATTCCCGTGCTGGATATTGCAGCTCACGCCGTTCACGTTCATGAAACGCTCCTATGTCTACAATAAGTTGGGCACCGGGACCGTGGCGATAGGGAAAAACGTGGGCTTGATTGACTCGTGGGTCGACACGGAATTCGTCGAAATCGCGGATAATGTCGCCATCGGCAGGGCGGCAGCCATCACGAGCCATTATTTCACGCCGGGGCATCTCATCATCAAGAAAGTGACCATTATGAAGGATTGCCTGGTCGGGGAACGGGTTCGCGTGCCGCCAGGGGCCGTGCTGGGAGAAAAAAGCACGATACTGGCAAAATCAATCGTGAAGCTCGACGAGCACGTCCCCGCGGGTGCCATTTTCAGTGGGAATCCCGCGCAGCAAGTGGCCTGGGCAAGCACCCCGAAAGAACATGAGAAATCCGGTTGATTGTTCCACTCTTCGTGCATTGCTCTTATTGTCGACGGGAAAAAAGAATAATAAATTATATTGTATAGATTAACTTCAGATGAAGAGGCGCCTTCGTTTGGTCAAGCATTGGCTGAGAGGGACAGCGGATTCCGGGGTACCTGTGAAAACCTCGAGCTCAACAGCCTGGTTTTCGTCCGTGCTCTCGCCCGGGCTCTCGAAAACCGAGAAGGCCTCGGGCGCGTTCATGTCCGCATTAAAATCGTGGATCTCGCTTTGGAGAGACTCCTCGGCAACCGGGTTTCTGAAGTCGTCTTCATCCACGATGTCAACGCGCGGATCGAAGACCTCGGTCGGGATAGGCTCCTCGTAATTCGGGTTGAGGAATCCGTTCTCGTCGTATATGGCCGTCGCGGGATCGTATGTTTCCTCCGGCGCCTCCTCGCCGAAGTCTGGTGTCAAGAAGGCACGCGATTCCTCGTGGAAGACGTTCTTGCATGTTCGCTCCAGGATGTCTAGTTGCGGCTCCATGGGCGCGGCTGCCGATATCTTCGGCACATTGACCGCGCCGTGGTCGGGCGTGTTTTGAAGGGCCGCTTTAATCTTCCCCAACCGGGTCTCCATCTGGGTCTCGCCGCTGTCATGGTCGATGATAGGATTGGTCTCGATGCGCTGTATGAGCTCGAGGTCGAGGTTCTTGCTCGTAAACATACCCACGATCCCATTCTCCTCCGCTTGCGACATTTCGAGGTTGAGCAAGTTGCGAAGGAGCAAGCCGATGCTGAGCGCGTGAACATCAGTAACCTCGCCGCATTGATTGATCTCTTCGAGGCCCTTGGCCAGGTCCGACACGAACAACAACATAAACTGGTCTCGGAGCGGTGAACTCGTGATCCCGGCCTTGCACTCCGCTTCCGAGACAGCTTTGATGGTGAACGGGAGTATCTGGTACAACAAGCGGGCATTTTCATCCCGTAAATGAACTACGTTCTCGACCGTGTTCCGCGCCCCATCATAGCCAAGTGCTGCAGTTCTACACTGGTGCTGGACCATGACCTTCTCCGTGTGCCTGTCGCGGCAGGCATAGCCGTAGACCGCGAGGCCCCCGCCATGGAGCTCCTTTGATTCGTCTTCAGTCGGCAGCGTGGAAAATGTGATCCCCACGCCCGATGTGTCCTTATCCCGCTGGTAGAGCGGGATGAAGAGCAACTCGTCAATGACGATGCCATAATGCCCTGTTTCGTCATTGAGACGCTCCAAGACGCTCGTGAGTGTTATCGTGCTGGGTTCACCTTGTCGCTTTCTTGCATCGATTCGGCGAATTCGATCGAATCGGCCAAGTCACCACGGTACTAATCTTCGATTTCCTTCCTTTAGGATTGGTGGGGACATGGTGTCCCGGGAAAGGACAGAATCTCGGGGAAACGTCTTCTCTTCCGGGCTTCATCACGATTGCGAATGGCGCCACCGGCGCGTCGGTGGCTACGACGGACCATCACATCACGCGGGGCGGTCATAAACTTTAAATGCCTTTTCTTCCATCTTATTCAAATCCAGTCGAAAGTGGGAGATTTTCGCATTATGATCGAAAATGACCAGTTTGATTGCCACCAATCCATAACCGCAGCAGCCGTGGAAGAGCTTGCCGACCGTTTCTTGCCCAGCAGGGGTCATTTACGAGATACCAATGGCACACAATTCGTCATCGAAAAGCTGCATGCAACCGGGCGCGACCTGTGTTGGCTCTACCGCATCCTCAAGGAAGCGGCGCCGCACGTGGACCGCATCGATCGCGATGTGTGCATATTCTACAACGACGTCGTTTTCTGTAACAAGGATAATGATCCTAGCATCAAGCGGCTCGGTCCAATCGAGAAAATTTCGCAGGAACTTTTGATCGATTTAATCTCGAAGATCTTCGATGACGAGGCCTACAAGGAGGCAATGGTCCTGATCAACATTGTCGATGCTAAGGCCGAGCTTCTCAACGTATGGCGGCAGCAGCTTGGCAGGTGGATCGTCCCCCTCGGGCTGAAAGGCAGCCCAGGCCCGTTCCGCTTCAAGCGCAGTCCCGAGGTCGCGAACGGCCGCACGGCGCACCCCCGCATCTATGAATCCTGGTAATTCTTACGGTGGGAGGGAAATCTCTTTCCTCGCTTGTACTCGCTGCTGCCGTCACTAGGCTAATATATGCTGCATAGTCAGGTAACCCACACAGCACCTAGCGAGTGACGTTCGTCGCGATTGCCTGGGCGCTCTACGCTGCCATCATCGTGTTTTTCGACTGGTACTACCCGCAGCGGCCCACCTTTGGGACCTAAGCAATGCTGGCGGTCGGGAGCGTCGCCATCGCGGCCGGCTTTGTTATCGCGAGCCGCCTGGGTTTAACGGCAATAAAGTGCGTTTTCGTTTCGGGCATCACGCTCTTCGCGGTATCGATCGCGCTGATCGGGTACAGTATTCCCTTGATATTCGCCATCAACTACGTCGTCTTGTTCGGGATCGTCTACTTTTACCTTGCATCTGCACGGCGAGTGAAAGTGTCTATTTAATTCGACTAAAATAAAAAAGAGAAAATTCTTGGAAATACTCGACGAGCCTACCGGCTTTCTTGTTCTTTCACTTTTGGTGGCGACCGGTTCTTCTTGTAATAGTATGTGGAAATAACTATGCCGGCGACCGCCCCGATAACGACGATTAATGCTATCGTGAGAGGGTCCAGCGGCCCGCCGGATGGCCCGCTGCCGCTAGAAACATTAACATTCTGGAGACTTGAAAACGAATAGGAATAATTGCTCCTGGCAACGACCATGTAGTAATACGACCCGACGGAAAGGTTTGTATCCTCGAAACTTATCCCGGTCGTGACGGTGACCAGGATGACCGAGGGCTCATCCACCTCGATAAACGAGGCCGTGCTACGGTACACGCTGTAATTGACCGCGTATAGAACAGAAGACCAACTGAGGGTAATGTTGCCATCGTAGTCGGGATTGGGTGTTATATCGTTAAGGGTGGGTGCGGTCAAGGTCGCCTCCTTGTAAAACTGCCACGACACGCTGGTGCTATCGTTGACGTTGGTCACGTCGTCCCAGGCCTTGAAGTAAACCACGTGGGAACCGACCGAGAGCAAATCCCAGACAGAATCTAATATCACGAACTGGCCGTCGTAGCTATTGCTCCCGCAACCTCCGAATATATCCCTCCAGCCGTTGGTGTCGGTACCGCCCGGGGAGTAGCTGTCCACCTTGTAAAAGGCATTGTTCAAGGTTAACGTGTCGTTGAACTGGACGTGGATCGATGGTGGCACGATGTAATGTGCGCCGGGCGCTGTCAGCACGGCGAACGATGGCGGGCTGGAATCGATAAGGACGACCGCTGCCGGGCTCTGGATACCGAGGTGGCCGGCCATGTCCCGAGCTCGAAGCCGGATGGTGTTGGACACGTTGGAGTCCTGGTTGAACGGAACCCCGGTCACCAAAGCATACGCCCAATTCTTGTAGCCATTCGCCACGGGATTCATGAATGTTATATCCGTGTACACGCCTGTAACATTAGCCCAGTTAGTCGGAGCCGTTTCGCCTGTTGTCGAGTACGCGAACTGGACAGACGTTGCATTAACACCGCTCACAGTGTCTATAAACATGATCACTATATCGGGCGTTTGATCGGTGGTCCAGCTCCCTGAATTATAGAGCGAGAAGTAACCCGGCTCGAAAGCGTCGATCGAGACGGTAACTGAAACATACATGGATATCCATGCCGTCCCCCTTGCATTCCTTGCCGCGACGAAATAATAATACGTGCCATTTCCAGGCACGGTATCTATAACCGTACTTGTCGGGTTAGTGAATGTTGGCGTATTGCCGGTCAGCGTGCTTATCGGCGACGTGGTCCGGAAAATATCGTAACCCGTGGCACCAGGTACGCTACCCCAGCTTACCGTAATATTGTCATCGTAATGGGGATTTGGTGATATGGAATTGAGGCTTGTTTCTGGCAAGACGTACCACAAGTCCTTGATTTTTGAAACGCCCATCCCGGCTGAATAAAGGCCCATGTACACGTAATCCCCTGAGACAAACACGCCACGGGACGCTGAAGTTATATTCCGATAAACAGGTGTACCGGGACTCAAGGGATTAATGATGTCGATGGCGGCCAGTCCGTCGATCGTGGTAACGTATGCACGATCCCCGCTAACATATACTCCGCGAGCGGTAGTAGTTAGGCTACGATGAACAGGTGTGCCAGGATTGTTTGGATCGGTGACGTTCATTATAGCGAGGCCCAAATTGCCATCAGCCACGTACGCGAAACCTCCCACTACTTTTACATCCCATGTACTATCACCGATCGAGGGTTGTAATATATTCGAGGGGTTGCTTGGACGGGTGACGTTGACGATCGATATGGCTCCACTCAGTGTGACAAACGCGCAATTGCCCGACACGAATACCTTCCCCGTTGGTGAACCCAAGGGCAGGTAGACCGGGGTCCCGGGATTCTTATGGTTGATGACATTGATGATCGCCAGACCAGAACTACCATCGGCCACGTACGCATAATGCCCGGTAACAAACACGCCGTTGGCATTGCCCGAGGTGTCCTCGTACACAGGGGTGCCCGGGTTCGTCGGATCGGTAACGTCGATGATGGCAAGGCCACTCGCGCCGTCGGCTACGTACGCAAAATCCCCCGACACGAATACATCCTCCACAATTCCTGTCAAGTTACAATAAACAGGCGTTCCCGGATTAAGCGGGTCGGAGATGTTGATGATGGCAATCGAATAATAATCTGTTACATATGCAAAATCCCCGTCAACGAAGACTTGCACAGTATCAAACATGTCCTTAATGGTCAAAGCCCCGGGGGACGAGAGATACTCCGCGATCTTCACGGTCGTGAAATAGCCATTCGCGATGAAGGCACGAATTCCATCGACGCAAATCCCGCTCGCCATTAACCCTGGGAGGTTACATTGCCCCTCTTGAACTGGGTGTAAAGGGTCGGACACGTCGACGATGACCAGCCGAGTTGAGAACCCGAAATAACTCTTAACACCCAAGTAAGCATAGTTCCCGGAGACATACACGGATTCGACACGATCGCCACTAATTACCAAGTAATTCGGTGTGCCAGGGTTATTCGGGTTCGACACGTCGATTATCGCCAACCCGCTATCGTTATCTGCCACGTAGGCATAGTCCCCGGACACGAACACGTCGAGTGCACATCCCGTCGTGTCCTCGTATACCGGCGTGCCCGGGTTCATGACGAGTGTGGTGTTGATAACCGCGAGGCCCGACAGAGAATCTGCAATGTAGGTGGTTTTTCCAGCAATGAACACGGCTCTGGAAAAACCGGTCGTGTCCTCTTGATGATAGACGTTAGGGTTTGATGGATTCGAGACATTAACGGTGATCAAGCCCCCCGCACCGCCGGCAACGTAGGCAACTATCCCATTTTCAACGACCACGTCTTCCGCAGCGCTACCTATGTTCGCATACACGGGTGTCCTGGGATTCCGGGGGTTCATGACGTTTATCGTGGCTAGACCTGCACTGGCAGAATTGCAAGCCACGTAAGCAACATTTCCTGACACGTCGATGCCCATGGCACTCGCCGTTGTTGTTCTAATGCCCCGCCTAATAGGATTCCCGGGATTGGATATGTCAAATATCGTCATCCCCGAATTGTTCACGACATACGCGTAATCGCCTAATACCGCGACATCTTGAAGGCCGTCGATTGATGATACGGACGTATAATCGCTTCCGACAAGCACGTTACCCTGTTCCAAGCCTGGTAGCGGCGATTCGTTCTTGGTATCCAAGAAGGGAACCGTTGATCCGACCAGGGTGAGAATTAAGAGAGAAACCAAGATCCAATACTTGCTTTTTCGCTCTGCTTTAATCATAACACATCACATGTTGATGTTCGTCCTTGATAGTGCTATTACAAAACTCGACGCGCAACTTACTAATAAATATTCAATATGCGCGCGAGGGAACGAGAACTGGCTTGCCTTGCAGCTTGTAGGCACGGTAAAATGCGTCGAAAAGAATCGTTTCTTTTTCCTTTCAAGGTGCTATATGGCGCAAAATCTTCTATTACCCGTTAAAAAGATTTTTGCATCGAATTTGCTCTGCCACCAGGCTTGAATCTGTTATTTGTGTAAAAAAAGAAGAGTGAATAAAAAACGGCGGGATCACAACGCGTTTTACCGATTGGAAAGGAATTGTATGGGATAGCACTCTTCAACGAATTATTTGGCGATGGCAGGTCCACCATACCCAGGAAAGAGAATTCGGAAATAGCTGGCATTCACCTCGCAAGTCCGACCGCGTGAACGACGCGGCCGTTCCTTTTTTTTCTTTTCTTGTTATCTTGGAGGACCGCGGGATCGTCCATGATGCTACATCGCGATCGATCGGGACGCGCTGCGATTCGCCTTCCACGCGTGCCCCGTGTGCATGCTCGCTGGAGTAACAAACGCGCTTCGAAGCATGAAATATCTGTCGTTGAGTTACTACAAAAATACATAAATAAGAACCGCGGAAATACATATTAATCCATGTAGTTTTATCGCATGATTGTCGTTGCACGGCGCAACGTCATGCCGTCTATGGAAATGTCCAGACTGAAAAAAATATTGAAGATTTCATTTATCTGATGCATTGGTGAACATGAATGGCTATAGATTGGACTAAAATCGAGAGTAAACCCGATAAAGAAGCAAAGGTAATGGGACAGGTGCTGCTCGACTTTCGAGCAAAAGTTCAAGACCAGACCATCGAAATCAACAACCTGCACACCGAGAACGAAAAATTGCTCAACGAGAAGCGATCCGCCCAGCAGTCCATCGCGACCCTCGATGCGAAGGTGAAGGAACTCGATGCCAAGCTGAACAGCACGACCACATCGAAGGACGGGCAAATCCAGCAACTCTCTCGCGAGAAGGCGGGCCTTGAAGCGAACATCAAGGGCTTGAATGGCGAGATTGCCAACCTGAAAGCGAAAGTTGCCGGGCTGGAATCGGAGAAGACTGGCCTGCTCGGTGAAAAGAATGACCTCAACTCCAAGATTGCCATGGTGGAGCAGAAAGCGCAGTCGCTCGACAGCCAGCTCGGCCAAGCATCCAAGTCCGGCGATTCATTGTCCACGCAAGTGAGTTCTCTCCAGAAACAAGTCGCGGACTTGACCGGCCAACTCGGTGCCGTAAATACGACCTTGTCGCAGAAAGAGGACAACATCTCGGCGCTGGATTCAGCGAAGAACCAGCTCAGCGCGGAAGTAGACGAGCTGAAGGCGAAGATCTCGTCGCTGGAGAATTCGGTGGCATCAAAGGATGCCGAGATCCAGAAGGCGAAGGCGCAACTTGACGAGCTCAACGGCAAATTAGCGAACCAGGACAGCACGATCTCGGAGCAAACTGCGAAGATCAAGGAACTGGAGCCTGCCACGCCTGAGGCTGAGTTTTCAAGCGAATCCCGAATAATTTGCCCTATGTGTGGTAACGTGGACATAAAGAACGTCGAAGACAAGACCCGGGTTCTCTCCTACGTCGGCCACGTTCCCATCTACGCGAAGAAGCACATCTGCAAGAAATGCAGCTACGAGTTCGTGTAAAACTTCTCTTTTTTTCACCCTTTTAACCAATTTTCCTTTTAAATATTTATAGACATTTTCAAACAGGTAAAAATTCACAATCCTTGATCAATTCTTTATTATTGACCAAGATTGAACGACTTTAGATGACAATATATGAACTGCTGGCTGAACCAATCTTATGTCAAGATTTCCACACATAGGATGACGATTTAAAAAAATCTTGAATGAACAATGTTTAAATAATTTCTAAAATAATGAACAAAGGGAAAACTTTTTGAACGTTTATGCAATGGGGAGGAATTCTTGGTCACTAAAGCATATTGACTCAACGTAATCATATATTTAATAAACTTGTAAAAGTATTCAGAAGAAGAAATGGCAGACATTTTCTTTCCTCACTCAGACATCTTGCAACAGGCAAATGATGCTTTTTACAAAAAGGATTACTTGACAGCAATCAAGCTATATGAAAAAGCAGCAAAATTGGACCTTCACGATGCAAGTCCTTATTATGGATTGGTGGAAAGCCAACTGCTCGTGGGACTTTGGGACGATGCAATAAGGAGCATTTCAGTTGCCTTGGATCGAGAAGAGCCCATCACGCATAAGGCCATCTTTTACTTGTACTTGGCAATTGCACATATGTACAAGGCGAACGCCAGCGCAATGAGAGAAGACCTCACCCGGCTATGCAAGCTTTTCATGGATCAGAAGCTGGGCAAAATAAACCTCGACTATTACCCCGTTCCAAATGCAATTTGCGACATGATACAGGAGATTAAATCACCACGGGATAAGGACGTACTTGTAAAAATTTGCGATTTCCTCCACAAAACCTACGATAACCGGATTTATGAATCGCTGCCCGCGTTATTTGCTTGGATGCATCGTAACGGCTGGATCCCGGCTGATCTGGTCGATCCAATAGCGCTGCTGGTGGAGAAAACGCCGTCCGAGTTGCCCCTGAAAGATGCAACCTCTCACAACATCCTTTTTGCACCAGGCGTTTCGGGAGTCGTCCACATTCAAGATTGCTATGTCAAATTCCCGTGCAAGGATGCGGGAGGAGCTGGACGAGTATGGGCGTGCGTCGCCAAGGACGGGTCGTTGCTTGGGATTAAAATATATGGCCAGCCAGCCGATTGTATTCCTTGCGATCCGTACTATGCCCGATTAATCTTGAGGACGATCGGCGAGCGTGGGGTTGCCAGCTTCAAGAAAATCGTTCTCTATGCACTGGAACAAGGAAAAGTCCAGCTAGGCGACAAGAACGACGTCTTCTTGAACGTGGTTCTCGGAGATCCTGGAAAAAAGAAGGCGATATCGACTACGAAGAAGATCGTGCTCGCTTGCAAGTCGTGCGATGCCATGATAACGATGGCGAGGGAATTTGATGAATCCAAAAGATCTTCTTGCCCTTGTTGTGACAAGGCACTTGAAACATACTGGCGCGAGGGACGGGTGATCCCGGTGGAATTAGGATCGGATCCAAAGGATTGGGATCAACTCATACTTGGCAATGGCATCCCGGTTCTCCTCCAAGGAGTTGCGAGGCCCGCGAGGATTGAGAATGACGAGGCACTCCGGTTCGCGGAGATGTATGGCAATGCGTGCCCCGGGAACATGATCGGGCCGCTCTGCTTGGAAATCAAACACACCGATCTTTACAACCATGTCGCGATCAGCCCAATGCATGGTGCTGGCCTGGTCATCGGCGATGTGTTTGAACCGTTTCCCAAGGATTTGATATACCCGAAAAAATTAATCCATGATGGCGTTATGCCGGGCTCATCAAATCGACAATCCGAGATCAAGGACCGTGCCGACGAGCTGTCCGCCAAGGCAGGAGCAAGAAAACTCAAGGCAAAAGTAAATAAATTCGATCGGGTAGATCTGGAAGTTGCAGCAAGAGATGGCACGTTCGATGCAAAAAAGGCGCTCGCGAGCGTCTACTTGCGATTCATCGACGCATTCCAGGTTTACCGGGCACAAGGATATTATAGTGAAGGCCCGTTTCGTCGGTCTTATTTCGAAGTAACCTTCAACAAGGAAGACGGCAAGGAAGTTCCGATCACAATCTCATTTACCAAAGAGGGACAGCCGCATTGCGAAACCTTCACGAAAATCACGGTCAAGGAATCAGCCTTGCCCCAGATCATCGGATTCATCCAGCGGAACGAGGGACTTTTCTTTTCGGAGGTGAAGCTCTTCGCGCAAGAGTCGACACTTCAATTCGATCAAGGGCCAATACACCAGTATCTAAAACCCATTCTCAACGAGCCGGGCAAAATCTCGAGGCTCGAGAGGGAAGGCCGTCTTGTTGGTGCTTGCAAGGAGTGTAACGCGATGCTGCTGCGATTCACCTATAATAACGTGGTGCAGCGGGACGATTTCCAGCTCAAGGAATGTCCCTATTGCAAAAAACCGCTATCAGTCGTGGAACGCAAACCCCGCTTCGTCCCGGTGATGCTCGATTTCAACGCGACGGGATGCGTCATCGAGGGGACGAACAATCAACTCGGTGTCTTGTATAACGGCGTGCCCGTCAAGCTCACGGTAAAAGTGAAATCTATGCTGCATTTCTTGCAGAATTATCAATGCTTGTTCGAGAACAAAGCGATCGGCCCGTTTGACATCCGGTTCACCACGCGGCAATCTCGCTTGACCATAGGCAACATTGTGTTCAGTGGCAAGCAAAAGGCTATCGAATGGCGTCCAGTTGTTCTTTATCCGGAAGACTTGATAGCATTTTAATGGATCCCTTGATCGCGGCGATCGTGTTCGAGGACAGTCGAAAGGCAAGGCTCGTATCCTTTTCTGAACAGTTACTCTTGCTGATCAGCTTCATCTCGGGGTTACAATCGGACTTTTATGCGCATTGCGAGATTTATGCGTGATGCAGCGCGATACTTTTCACCAGGCCACGTGTATACGGGGGGCATGAAAAATCGGTCGCCGGGCATGATGGCAACGATCATCGCTGTACCGTTCACGGAAGCCGTGCGTGCATCGGGTAACCACGGCGCTTTCGGGCTCTCGGCGCCGGCCACCGCGTCGATCAACGAGCACCTTGTTGAAAACCGGAGGTGCGCCCCGGATAGCTCGACATCGATCAACCGGAAGGTGCGGGAGCGTCCTTGCCCGCACGTGACGAATCCAACGCGGCCGGAGAACTGGTCTGCGGGCATCTTGGCCTCGTGATCCAGCTCCACATCCACGCGCCGTGCCTCGTGATCTACGGAGCGCAAGGTGCCCGTCGTCGCCGGGGGCAGCGTAAACACGCCGAGTGCGGGGAAAGAGAATCCCGCCCCTGGTCTTCCTACCAGGCAAGAATGTTGCTCGATCGAATGGAACTACCATAATATGAGACTTCTCATTGCTTTACATATAAATGCCTACAGCAGCATTTATGCGTGATGCCTTAATTTACATTTTAGAAGCCATTTCATGGATTACCCGGTAATGTTTATCTTCTCTCGGTTCAATCTTTCATCCCGGGGTAATCAACCTGGAACACGGAGCATTTAAGCTCGAGATCGGTGTAAAATTCAATGAGAGAAAAACCAGGATGGCCAGGGCAAGCTCTTTTTATTTTAACGACAATAGTAATCTTGATTAATGTAACCTCTTTTGCTTCAACAATCCACGTGGACAACGAAATGTTCCAATGGGAAGGATTTTCAAGGCCCCAAGTATCCAATCCTGCATCTTTCCTTTCAATCTGGCAAACCAATATGATTAGCACCGGTTCTAGCAATGCATCCCAAGTGCGCTTGCCACTTGTATCAAGCGGCACGTATTCCTTTACGGTTGTTTGGGGGGACGGGATACAAAACACGATTACCACTTGGAATCAGACGAACACTACGCATACATATGCGACTGCGGGTATTTACAACATCAATATAACCGGAACGATTGTTGGTTGGTGCTTTAATAATGGAGGAGACCGGTTGAAGTTGCTAGAAATCTCGCAATGGGGCACATTGCGATTGGGGAACTCAGGCGCTTATTTTTCCGGCTGCTATAATTTGAATCTCACGACCACTGATACCTTGAACTTGACAGGAACCACGAATTTAACGAGTGCTTTCTGGGATTGCCCAACTCTTGGGGGTAATGGGAACTTGAATAGTTGGGATGTATCAAAGATAACAAGTATGAAGAGGATGTTTTCTTGGGCTTGGAATTTCAACCAGCCTCTCAATAACTGGAACGTCTCGAGCGTGAGAGATATGGGGGACATGTTTTCGGCAGCTCATAATTTCAACCAGCCTATCGGAAATTGGACAGTATCTAGCGTAACAAACATGGAATGGATGTTCGGCGAAGCTCTTGCCTTCAATCAGCCCCTTGATGCATGGAATGTATCGAGCGTGACAAACATGGCGTTTATGTTCTATCAAGCAACTGACTTCAACCAACCTCTTAATACGTGGAATGTATCAAGCGTGGCAAACATGGAATGGATGTTCTCCGGGGCATCATCCTTCAACCAATCCATCGGAAATTGGAATGTATCGAGCGTGACAAATATGGGATATATGTTCTATTGGGCTTCTGCATTCAACCAACCTGTCGGTTACTGGAGCGTCTCGGGCGTGACAAACATGGAGGCTATGTTCTGCGGTGCATCATCCTTCAACCAGCCAATCGGAAATTGGAACGTATCGCGCGTGACAATTATGGAAGATATGTTCTCCGAGGCATCATCCTTCAACCAGCCTATCGGTAACTGGAGTATTTCAAGCGTTAATAGCCTGAGGCATATGTTCTATTGGGCTTCTGCATTCAACCAACCTGTCGGTAACTGGAGCGTCTCGGGCGTTACAAACATGGAGGCTATGTTCTGCGGTGCATCATCCTTCAACCAGCCCATCGGAAATTGGAACGTGTCGCGCGTGACAACTATGGAAGACATGTTCTCCGGGGCTTCATCCTTCAACCAACCTATCGGAAATTGGAATGTATCGAGCGTGGCAAATATGGGCGATATGTTCTCTTGGGCTTATGCTTTCAATCAGGCCATCGGTAACTGGAGTGTTTTAAGCGTAACAAACATGGCGGCAATGTTTTCGCGGGCATCGTCGTTCAACCAGCCTATTGGGTTATGGAAAGTATCGAGCGTGACAAGCATGGGCGAAATGTTCTCTGGTGCTTCTTCTTTTAATCAGTCCATCGGTAATTGGAACGTTTCCCGCGTGACAAGCATGTATAAAATGTTCTCGGGAGCTACATCATTCAATCAACCTATTGGCATATGGAACGTCTCGAGCGTGACAAGCATGGGCGAAATGTTCTCTGGTGCTTCTTCTTTTAATCAGTCCATCGGTAACTGGAACGTTTCCCGCGTGACAAGCATGTATAAAATGTTCTCTGGAGCCACATCATTCGATCAACCTCTTGGTATATGGAATGTCTCGAGCGTGACAACTATGGTGGAAATGTTCTGTAATGTGACTTTGTCGACGGCCAACTATGACAACTTGCTCCTCGGTTGGTCGCAATTGCAGTTACAGAGCGGGGTTATTTTCGATGCAGGTTATTCGCGATATAGCAAAGTGGCTAGGGCAGCAAGAGAATCGATCATCCAAGAATTTGGCTGGACCATCACGGACGGGGGCAACGTGGATGATCTTATACTTGGTATGGATGGGACGGCTTTACTTTTACTCGTGACAATTGGGGTTATCGTGTGTATCATTATACAAGGAAGAAGATTCCGCATTTTTTGTAATAATATACTTTTCTAATTATTCAAGAAAAATATCGAAAAGAAGAGAAATCAGCAATTCAACCGCGGCTTTCCGCTCGAGTAGTGGGTGGTAGGCGGACACTTCAAAAATAAAAAGAGACAATAAAAAGGGATGTGGAATCAGGCCCAGTTAAACTTGAATTTTCTTCATGACGCTATCTTGTTGCTTTACCAGGGATAGAATCGCCGATGGCAGCGTCGAGTGGCAATCGTTGATAAGGGGAGCGACTCCTTCATCCAGCGCCCGTAGTCGATCGGATATCTCGAGGAGCTTGCGATTTTCCTCCTCGAAAGCCTTATCCGCGGGCGATGCGGCAGGTGCCCATGTCGATGCTTGTGCTTTCTTCGCCTTTTCTTCTCCTTTCGTTTTTTCCGGCGATTTTTGCGCCTTTTCTTGCTGTTTTTGTGATTGGCCGGCCATCTTCGCGGACGCCTTGATGATCTCGCTCATGGGTTTCATTTCCCCTGTCTCGGGGTCGAGTAGCCCGGCTTCCTTCAGTTTCTTCTTGATTTCTTGCTGGATCTCCTCGGGGGTCTTGCTCATTGAACCTCACCTTGGCCTTGATTCGTGGATTGACATCTCTCCACGCCTTTTAGTAATTTTCCTCCAGGGTGCCTTGTCCAGCCTTCACAAAGGTTTTTATTACCTATTCATCTCGAGATTGCAAGGGCATACGGAAACAAGGTGTACAAACAGTGCGGGCAAATCCAATAAAGATAATTTTATTAATCATTACCATCGGGTTAGGATCGTGGGGTGCATTCACGTTGATATCGGCGCTCATCGGGCCGGGATCGAGCACGCCGTCAGTGAATGGTCTCGTCGAAATAACCGACACCATCCACGTGGACGGCAACTGGAGCGCCGTTCGGGCGACGTATCCGTGGTGCAGTGGTTCGGGAACGGCTGCTAATCCATACATCGTCGAGAACTTGTACATTAATTGCCA
>Ga0315277_10001978_pt1 | contig 28937 bp, 27 predicted proteins | sample YL17G05_15_MG_FD_203695 | JGI IMG/M metagenome (GOLD analysis project Ga0315277, IMG submission 203695) | Sediment microbial communities from Yellowstone Lake, YNP, Wyoming, USA - YL17G05_15 | ecosystem: Environmental > Aquatic > Freshwater > Lake > Sediment | place: USA: Wyoming | collected... | reverse complement strand
CGACAACGAGGATCATCTCCCGAATGCGCTGGCGCATGATCAGGCTGTCCATCGACAGCGGCAGGGCAAGACCATAGACCCCAGAGATGAAATCGGTCACCTGGTCCCCAAAACCGGCAAGAAAGTACACGACGGGGTACTGGCGATTGGCCGTGAAGTACGTTGGCGGCAGGTAAATTGCCAATGGCCGCTCAACTGGATCCCCGAAGAGATTGTCCTTCAAGGACGGCGCCGACAGTGTAACAACGATCAAGCGGCCGACAGTGTCGGTCGGCACCGTAGCGCCTGCCGGCGGCGGCGGCGCAGTAACAACCGCCGACTGTGATGAGGCAGCCGACGGCGCCGTTTCGTTTGGACCGGTCTCGGGCGTCGGCATCGGCGGCGCAAACGTGCAGCCGGCGATGAGCAGGGCCACAAGCACCACGCCAAAGGCGTGAACTAGCCAGAGGTTTCGCTTCATCTTCAGTTGCGCTTCCTCGATTCGCATGCAGTTGGCCCCGATTCTTCACTTGGGATGTCAAACAGGCCCGGCGCGACATGGGCCGCACGCCTGCCTTTCCGAATCTCTGGGTAGAACACACCAATGACCACCCGCGTGTTGGGATGTGCGAGAATTGTCCCGACAAAGAAGTGCGTATCCTTGTCCGGACCACACAGCTCGTGGAGAAACTTCTCCCGTACCTTTTCGGCGGCGCCCTTGTGTGAAAGTCCCTGCCGGACCAGTCGCCAGAAGAGCGCCCCGACCTCCCAGTCCTCGATCATCATCTGGTGGCCTTTACACCGTGAGTCGTCGCACTCGAACTTGTACTGGAACTTGCAGGGCACTTTTGGCGGTGGTTCTTTGGTTACCTTCCGCGTCTCCCACAAACGAGCCTGCTGAAGTGCTGCTTTGAATCCGGGTTTCCAGTCGGAGGCATCCGCTGAGATCACGAGATCCCGAATCGATTTGGGTCTGATGACTCCAAGGGAGGTCCGGTCGGTTTTCCGATGATCGTTCAATTCTTCCATTGACCGCGCTTTCCTGGCCAGAGCATAGCGGGCACGCGCGGCCCAGTTGGTCGGGGCACTCCTGATGGGCTCGCCGATCACACGGATGGTGCCGCAGTCCGGACGATAGCTCTCTTTCCGGGCGTCGCGCCCACGATGTTTCTCGGCCACCACCTCGATCCATTGGTACTTCTTGTATTGCTGGCGGAAGGGAAGATCGCGGAAGTTGATTGGATACAAACGAATGAAGCTGCCTGTCTCCGTTACCCCGGCGGTGCAGACCAACTCATCATGCTTCGCTGACGGGATGGGGTACGTCTTGACGACAATAAGAACCCTGAGCTTCTGCTTTCCCCCCGCGCCGGTCGTCATAGGTGAATTACCTCAAGGTCTGCCGCTTCCGAAACGGCCTGCGCCAACCGGCTTCGGTGACAACAGCGGACGTCCTTCTCCACACAGAGCAGAACCGACGCTTGGCGTTGCATCAGATCGCCGACTTCGGCGATGTCCGCCGAACGCTCGGGCAACATCGTCTCTTCATACCGGTCGAGTAGACGCTGATACGAATCGAACCCGGCCAAGTCCGCGCGCTCCGCGCTCGAGATGCCGAGCGCGGGCCTGTGGTTGTACTGCAATTCCAGTTGTTTGCAGAACTCCCCCAGCCGGCGTCCGGCAAACCCATACTTCCGAGAAACAGAATTCGCGCGGACATCGATTATTCCCGTGATGCCCCGCTCAAGCAGGCCGTTGAAGAACGCATCAACGGATCTACCCTCGTATCCAATCGTGTATGCCGCAGGCGGAGCGTTATCGGGGCGCTGAACTGTGGCCAGATTGCGCTCCGGCAACTCGCTCTTCAAGGCAAACCAAGGATACCGGGTGTAAACACTCCGAAGCAGACTCCTCGTGTTCAACTGACCGTAGTGCTTAACCACATCTGACACCGCTCCTCTGACCGAGTTCGAGAGGACTCCAGTCTCCATCTCAGTCAGATCGCGAGTCTGACTACACAGCTCGATCCGGTCTTCATCCGGGGAAACGAACCCCTGTTGGCGGAGTGCCCGGAGATCCCGGTAAAGCGTAAACGAAAATGGGCCAAACCTGTACGGCACGAAATCATAAAAACCCGGGTCACGCCTCAGGACGGTTTCTTGGCGGAGGAGGAATACCAGTTTCACAAAGGCGGTGCGATCAAGGGGGCGGCCGACCGCTTGGAGAAGGTCTAGGATGGCTTTCTGGCGTTTCAGCAAGAGCTCCCCCCCGCTCCTTCATCGGTTTCGTCAGGGAACAGGTTCAGGTTACCGAATTGGTTCTCCACAGGCCACTAGATTCGGTGGGAGGAATCAGTGAGGCGAACCGTCGCCCGGCCCTCACTCGAACGCGGCAGCCGGCAATGCCACCCACCGCACTGATCGGTACATTTTGTGCAACTTCCAGTCTTTGAGGTCCCGTCACTTGTCTCGCGACCAGGTTGGCTTGGGAGGCTGACCAGACGGATCTGCACTGTAGTCGGATGGTTGTGCAGGATTCCGGGCTTGTAGATAGGAAGCTCCTCTCCACCTCACGAGAGAAAGACACAGCGGAGAGACCGGGATTCGAACCCGGGAGGCGGTATAAGCGCCTACACGCTCTCCAGGCGTGCTCCTTAAACCACTCGGACATCTCTCCACATCCAAGATACTCCCGCCGTTTCCGCGGATCAAGTCCCTTTCCCGTCAGCGATTAGAGTCCACGCAACGTGGAGCCGATAACAACCGCAGAGAGAGGTAATCCCTCTGCGCCTCGACGGCGCAGCCGTAGAAGCCGACCGCCATGCCCGACCGCATCCGCATCCTGTTCCTGGTCGACTCCATCCCTGCCGCGGCAGCCCCGGAAGGGCTTCTCTCCGACCGCCTCCCGCTGCATCTCGACCCACGGGTCTTCTCGGTCCAACTGGCGATTGTCCATCCCGTCGATCCGGCTGCGACCGCCCCGGCCTTTCCCGGGCCGGTCCACACGCTGAGCCTGGCACCCTCTTCGTGGCGTTCAAACCCCTTCCATCGCTTGTCGATCCGCCGGCTGCTGCGACGCCTCCGGCCCGACGGCCTCTGCACGGTGGGGGTCTCCTCGCGCCTCCTCGGCCTCCCGGCCGGGCGCGCCCTGAGTATCCGCCTCCGTCCCGCCATCGTCGATGATATGGGCGAGGAGCTGACCCCGGCGCTGGTGACCGCTCTGCGCTCCGCCAACCGTGACGCCACCGGAGTTATCGTCGATTCGTATGCCGCCACCCGCCGGCTCATGCGACAGGAAAAGGTCGATCGCACCAGAATCGACATCATCCCCGCCGGTGTCGACTGCGCACAGTTCCCCATGCGCACCGCCGAGAGTGTCATGGAGGCCAAGCACCGTCTAGGGCTCTCGTGGCAGCAACCGGTGATCGTCATGGCCTCACCATTCGATCATCACCAGAATCACCCACTCTTCCTGACGGCCGCCGCACAACTGGTCCGCCATCAGCCGCACGCGCGCTTTGTGCTCATAGGCGCGGGAACGCACGCGGAGGTCGTAACCGTCAAGCGCGAGATCCAGCGGCGGCACCTCTCCGAGCATGTCCTGCTGCTTCACGCGCTTGATGTGCTCCCTTTATGGTTGCAGGCGGCCGACGTCGGCGTGCTGACGTCATATGTCGAGAGCTCGGCGCGCACTCTCCTCCTATATATGGCCTCCGGCCTGCCGATCGTCGCCGTCAATGCCGGCGGCAACAGCGAGCTGATCGGGCACGGCAACTCCGGGTATCTCGCTGATGTGAGCGATGCCGACCAACTGGCGATGTACATCATGGTCCTCTTGCTCTCCCCCGAGCAATCCGCCCGCTTCGGTGAGGCTGCCCGCCAACGCGCCGAAACCGAGTTCCCGCTTGAGCGCACCCACCGCGCCTATGACGATTACTTTCGCACGCTGGCGTACGCGTTCCTCGTGCGCTAGCTCACCCGAAGAGACTCGTACGCGAATCCGCCAGACACGATCTCACGCCGTCGCCAGCACCACCGTGCAGTGCGCGCACCGCGTCGCCTTGATCGGAATCTCCGAGAGGCATTCCGGGCAGGGCTTCGTAGTCGGCACGGCCGGCTTTTCCTCCTGACGCTTCAGACGGTTCATCCCCTTTACGACCAAAAAGATCGCGAAGGCGACGATAACAAAATCGATCACGGTGTTAATGAACAAACCATAGTTGAGCGTCGCTGCCCCCGCTGCCTGCGCGGCCTTGAGGGATGGGTACGATCCTCCTGACAACGAAACGAACAAGTTGCCGAAATCGACATTCCCCAGAAGCCGGCCGATCGGCGGCATGATGATGTCGCCGACCAGCGACGAAACGATCCTCCCGAACGCTGCACCGATGATGATCCCGACTGCCATGTCGACGACGTTTCCGCGCATGGCAAAGGCCTTGAATTCCTTGAGCATACTCCCTCCTTCCGTGCGTACCCGTGCAAACAGAATCATCTGTCACTGGGAAAGGCGCCCAGGACCGCGTACTCAGATCATTTTCCAGGCAAATCCGATGGTGATGGTCTCCTTGAAACGGCCACCGAGGTCGACCTCCTTGTCATAGAGCCACTGAAGATAGAGCGAGACGACGAGGTACTTGGCCACTTGGGCTGACAACGTGTTCTCCCAGTTGACATCCACCGCCTTCCAGTAGTCTGCATTCGGCGCCGTCTTCAATTCCTTGGCCTTGGAATAGAAGAAAGCCTTGAACGCCGTCAGTTTGGTCTTCCAGACGACGTGTGATTGGGGGATCTTGTACTTGCCGTCAGTCACCCACTCAAGTCCGCCGTCGTTGGTGGTCTCGGTTTTCTTCCTCGTGAAGTCTTCGGCGTATCCGCGCGCGATCTTCTGACGCAGCCCCACGCCGGCACGGGTCAGAATCTCATCATCCTCCTGCTTGTAGACCAACCGTGTGACCCCAAAGGACTCGGTCAGGTCGATGGGATTGAAATACAGCTTGTGCGCCGAGACGGAGGCGTCTTCGAACTGGGTAATCAAACGCAGAGCCGCGTACGGCGGCAACGTTTTCCAATTGAGGTAACGCAGCAGACTCTCGAAATCGACCAAGTCGGTCGATTTGAAGGGTTTGCGCCAATCCTTGGTTTCGGCGTCCTGGCTGTGGGTCTGGCCGTACGCCAACCGGAGCGCGTTTCGCCAGTTCCACGATGTCGGGAATTGCCGCTCCAGACCCAGATTGCCATTGGCCACCCAGGTCACGCTCCCGGCATCCCCGCCCGCCCAGTTGTCGGAGTACGCGTTCTGAGCCAGTGTGAGTGTCAGATCAACGGTGGGCTTCCACGTGAGCGAGTCCTGACCAAGAGTCACTTGCGGAAACAGGAACAGCAGGCCGACGACGCACATCCGTAGTCGCATGATTTCCTCCTCCCCAAATCAGTCTGAACGTCCCGTGATTCATCCCCTGTTGAACACTCCAATAGATCTTGTATCTTATGGGTACCGAAAGGGACAGTCAACGCCAACATGGAGCAGCAATCACTGCGGAAAGGCAGACCAGTATGACACAGTCAATCGCCGAGAGATGGGCGGCACTCTTTGAGGAAGAGTACCCCGCCTCTCGCCGCATCATCGGGGCGCTGCCCGACGTCCATCACCCCTTCAAGCCGCACGCCAAGTCGATGGCTGCCGGGCTACTGGCCTGGCACATTGCCGGAGGGTTCAAATGGGATGCGGACCTGATCCTCTCTGGCAAGGACCTCATTGTCGAACCGGGGTACACTCCGCCGCCACCCCCGGATTCGACAGACGAGATTCTCAGACGATTCGATCAATATGTCAACGAGGCCCTGCCCCAACTGCGAGGCCTGCCGGATGGGGTCATGGACAAGCCGCTTTCCTTGTGCGCTCCCGACGGTAGCCGACTCTTCACCCTCCCCACCGTATCCTGGCTGTACCGGGTAAACCTCGGGCACATGATCCACCACCGCGGCCAACTGACCGTCTACCTGCGCCTGCTGGACATTCCCGTCCCCGGCGCGTACGGCCCATCGGCGGACGAGTAGGCCCGGCTTCGCACTCCCCTGGAGCGGGTGCCGTGCACAAGCAAGTTTGTGCGTGGCACCCGGCATTCGATGTGAGCCCTCCCCGTGCCCCGGTAAGCAAGGGGGCCCTCCTTCCGTCGGGATCTTCGGCTCTATATCCTTGCATACACATGCGAGAGCAGCCACAAATGAAAACGCGCCCCGCATGGTCACGGGACGCGTTCTCCTGAATCCTGTTCCGGGTACCCAGGTTAGGCTTCCGCCAGAACCGCCTCGACCGCCTCGGGATGATGGCCGTTGCCATTCTCCGGCACCGGCGCCTCTGCCACGTCGGTATTCACGAGGAATCCCGCGCAGTGGCGAATGTCGGTTTCACTCATGAGATACTGCACGACCCGGTCGATCCCCACGCCAAAGCCGTAATGCTCACCAATCAGGTGACCCTTGGCCTCCATGTGCCCGAGGTAATCGGCGAATTGCGCCAGCCCCAGACCGCGCCGTTGCAGCGTGGCAAACATCCCTGATTTCTGCAGGCGCGCCCGCAGGATTCCGCTCTGATGAATCCGCACCGCGCCGCCAAGCGACTCGCCGGAAGTCGGCAGCAGAAGATCACATGACTGCACGGTCGGCCGGTCGCCATTGTGCATCGGCGTCGGCTTCATATTGAAGAATTTCTCCAGAGTTGGACGCGGCCCGTACGCGGGCTGGGGATCGGGGTGATGCGTCAGCAACACCGGACCATCGGTGCAGAGGGCAACCTCCTGGGCATGCGAGAAATCCTCGCCCCAATCGCCATCGCCCAGACCGAGCGCCGCGAGCGCTTCGGAATAGGATATAAGACGCAATTGCGACGCGATCGGCCTGGCGCCCCATGCTGCTGACACCCGATCGATGGCGGCGAACAGCGATTTGATCGTAGCAACCAACTCGCCAAACCCGCCGCGCCCCTCCACCTCGAACAGTGTGAACTCACGCAGGTGCCGATGGTCGATAGTCGCCTCGGCGCGTCCCGAAGAGCCGACCGTGAAGGCGCGCGGCACTTCGGCCAGCGACATCTCCAGATAGAGCTGCCCGGTCTGGGCGAAGTAGTACTCGCCGGGCACGCTCGGCGAGGTCACCTCCCAGAGCGTGTCGACATTCTCGCAGGCGCCGGTGGCGGTGACGATGCGCGGAGTGGGACGGAATTGACAGTCACTGTCATGCGCCCACCGCCAGAGCGTCTTGAGGACGCCGTCGTAGATCTCGTGCTTGTTCATGGAACCTCCCGTGGCAAAGCCCTTCGTGTCTCAGCGCGAAGGGACGGTTAATGGGTGAGAAGATCTGAGGACTTAGAAATACACAAGAAAAAGCCGCCGAGACGGCGGTGATCCAAACCGAATTCGCCGGAAGACGTCCGACCGCGGCACGGGAGCACACTCCCGCCGACCGTAGTCAACCATAGACCACTCAGGCCATGCCTGCCTGGCGGGGCCGCACCCTATGCCGCGTGCCCCCGCCCCCCTCTCGGACCAAGCGAACAATCTCGTTGCTCGCAAACACATCCGGCGGCCGCCACATCCGGTTGCGGTCGCCCGAGCGCTCCACCACGAGGGCGTGCGCCATTGCTATGTGCCGTCGGAAGAGAATGAAGTCAAGGCAGAATCGGTCTGAACCAGAAAAATGCGGGCGAAACGCTGGTGGCACGTGGATGCAGATCCAACCCCAGCCCCGGAGGGGTGCAGATTGCAACCCACGGCGCCAACCGTGGGACTGCCATTACTGCGGCACGACGATATAATCCCGCGCGGTGACAACGAGCGACGAGATGGCGCCACTGATCGACGGCGCGTCGATCGGCGCCGGCGTGTCGGTCGGTGGCTGCTTGTATGCCGCTCCGGGTCGGGCCAACAGATTCGGCGTGTACCCGATCACTTGTATGTCGTAGACGTCGGCGACCAACTGGCCGTACGAATTCTCGAAGGCGCTGCGGTTGAAGGTATATGATGTCTCTCCCCGACCGACGGACACGGACAGGCCCTTGGCTGAGGAACCCGACGTCCGCGGCTTCACTAAGACCGCAAACCCACTGATCCCGAGCACCGGCGACCACTCGACGACCACGCTGCCGCCGCTCCACAGACGGTTCGCAGGACTCACGTTGGTGATGAAAAAGGCGCCGGGCAGAGTCACCGAATCCTTGTAGCTGAAAGCCCGGCTGCTGTCGAGGGCAGTAATCCGCACTGCCTGCCCATGGGTCCAGTGACTGCCCGCGTAAGTCTTCGATCCCTGACCGGACAATGGGAGCGTGGTGACCGTGTCGCCATCGACCACAACCCGCCCCCCGGCGATCGCTTCGCCATCGCGCCAGAGACGCACCCAGAGGAAATCTGAGCCGGCATCGAGATTCTTCTCGACGATGACCAGCAGATTATAGCCGACTTTCGTTCCATCGCCGTCGGTCGGTGAGGCCGAGCACCCCCAGCCACACAGCGCCGCGGAAACGACCAGCGGCAGAAGCGAAGCCAGCCGCCCCGCTCTCCGCCGCAACTCATTCTGGTTCATAGACCGCACCCCGTTTAGCCCACCCTGTTTATACGTTATCGGCGCCACTCAAGACAAATCTGAACGGGAATGAGTGGGCGGATACCCAATTATGAATCCCCCACCCCGCCCGCGATGCCGAATATTACATTGTGATCGGGCGGCTGCGGGCACCGTCGCGGCCAGCGCCGATCGCGAGCTCTCTCATGCAGTGGCTGATCCTCTTGTTCTTAGCATGCTTGGCGCTGCTGGCTGCGCTCCTGCTGGCTCCGATCCGGGTCCAGGTCGCTCTTGCGCCCGGGCAAAGACAGGTAAGCGTCTTCTACCTGGGATTTGCGATCGTCTGGGATCAACTCGCAAGCCGCTCCGACCTCTGTTTCTTAGGTCTTCGGCTCAGGTCACGCGCTGGCCGCGCACCGGCAACGCGCCCGATACCGACTCGACCAACGACGGGACCGGCTGTTCACGAGGCGGCATCACAGAGCAGATTGCCGGAATCGGCCAGGCGCATCCGGCTTCTCTGGTCCTATCGGCTGATCCTGCGGCGCACTATCTTCGTCGGCGCTCGGCTGGCGGGCCGACTATGGCGCTCGTGGCGGCTGGAGTCGGGGCGCCTGCGGATCATCTTCGGATCGGAGGATCCTGCGCTTACTGGCTTTGCCGGCGGCTTATTCTGGGCCATGCGCCCGACACTGCATCACCTGTGGCCCACGCTGGCGATCGATTGGCAACCCATCTTCTCACCAGCCGTAGGAACTACAGTGCGAATCGAGGCAACATTGGTGTATCGCGTGATTCCGGTTGAGCCGTTGTGGGCCGTCACCCGGGCCTTGGGAACTCTGCCCTGGCGTGGCCTGATTAGACTGAAGAGAGCATGGGCATCATAAGCTGGGAGGATACCATGGCTGAAGGCAGTGTCGTGCAGATTCTGCAGACAATCGTCGGCGAACTGCGGGCGATTGCACGCTCTGAAACGATTGTCGGCGCCCCGGTTACGTCGGGAGCGCGGACCGTAATCCCGATCAGCAAGGTCTCGGTCGGCTTCGGCGCCGGTGGCGGCGAGGGGAGCAAAGCCGACAAGTCCGCCGGCTTCGGCGGCGGTGGCGGCGGCGGCGTGCTGATCGAACCAGCCGCGTTTCTGGTGATGGACACTGATCGCGTCTATCTGCTCTCCGCGCGCAAGCCCGGCGCGATCGACGCCATCATGGAAGCCGCACCCGACCTGTTGGACACAATCAAGAACTGGTCGGCCAAGAAAGTAGACAAAGGCGAAAAGAAGGAATCGACGTAGCGAATAGTAGTAACCCGCCGGTGATCGCGGTTCGCCGGCTGCTGCCTGGCTCACGGCATAGGCCGTGGGGGCAGAACTGAATGGAACAGGTTATGGCCGGGGCCACCGGCACGCCCCAGACGGTGTATAACCCCATAGCCGGTCGACCCCGGCCACCAGAGGACCAACTCTCATGCTCTCACTTGCCCTCTTGCTTCTCCTGCCGCTGGCCCAGGTCCAGCCGATCGTCAAGGAATTCTCCACCCACTGGCATCCTGCGGATACGATCAGAACCGGACTGGATCGACTGGTGGAAGTAGTGATTTGCCCCAGCCAGGATACCCAAGGCGGGCATCTCCTGGCCGTCGACTCATCAGGGAAGATCGCCGAGTTGCGTTACGCCGACAGGAAATGGACGGTTGAGCGCGTGTTCCCCGTCGGCGAAGCGGTAACCTGCGCTACCACCGGCGCGCCTCGACCCGACGGCGTCTGGACGTTGTACGTCGGAACCAAATCAGGACGGGTCATCGAGGTCAGCCGCGGCCCGGTGGGATGGACCAAACGCGAGATCATCGCTGTATCGCCGCCCATTCGTAATCTCGCCGCCACCGAACCGGACCGTCCGGGGCCGTCGCAACTGTTTGTCATCGACGGCAAGGCGTTGGTGACCAACCTTCGCGTCGCCACGGCCGGCAGTTGGTATTCCACCACGCTTCCACCAACTGAGGGGGGTGCCGGCAAGATCTGTTTCGACTACCGTCGCACCGGTCTGGTGGCTGTGACCGCCGGGCCGAAGGGTGTGATCTACAAATTCCTGCAGGATTCCGTCGGCCAATGGAGCGGTGGCCCCTGGGCGACATTGTCGGGACCGGTGATGGACATGGCCGCTTCCGCCGATCCGACCGCCCGTGATATCGTTGTCTTCTATTCCGGCCAGGATGGCATCTTCCGCTATCTGTTCTATGGTCGCATGGAAGATGAGAAGTCGCGGCTCCCGATCGCCAATGGCACCGTCCATCTGATTGGCAAGGGAGACCAACGCCGTTTCAATGAGTTCTTCGCCATGTCCGGGCGCGAGTTTTGCATGTTCGAATACAGCACAAAAGCTGAGGACTGGGTGAAAGAATCGATCGCCTCGCTTCCGGGAACCGTCGTATCGACCACCTTCGGCCCCGGCCGCGGCAGCAACTATCACCAGATGTACGCCGCCATGCTCGATGGCACGGTCTACGAGATCGTCCGCGAAGGCCTGGAAGAGGAGTAGCACCGAGCGTGGTCGGATGCCTGTTGGGCATACAATCATATCTCCCTGACGATCGCCGGCGGCGCGCCGCTCAGAAGCCGGGATAGAGGCCGCTTGAGTAATCTACTCAGGACCGGCGTCGCTGGCGCTGTCGATCCGGTGCACAACCAGGCCGGAGAGGAGTTTCGGAAAGAAGAAGGTCGACTTCTGGGGCAGGTTCTGACCCAATTGCGCCACCGAGAAGACCGCGTCAAGCGGCGTCGGCGGCAACAGGAATCCCAACTGATGCCGACCGCTCCACACGGAACTCACCAACGCCCCGGCGTCCTTGGGAAAATCGAGTCGCGCTCCGCGGTCGATCTCATCGTCGGAGTAGTCCAGGCTCGCGCGCAAGACACCCGTCTCGAAGATCGCGGTCGGCAGCTCCCGGCAGGCCGGATGCAGTTGCGGCGGCCACGGCCATGAACTCAGGTTCGCGGGGCTTGCCGCCACTAGAAAGCCGGCATCCCGTGGCGGCCCCACCATGCCAAAGGCAACCCGCTCAGCGTGCAGATGCTCGCTGAGCGGTCCTTCCAGCAACGCGATGGCGCCGCCAGGCGATGCGTCGGAGAGCGGGATACGTGTGACCTCAAACCAATCGGCCAGTCGATCCAGGAACCGGACGAAATTGAACGCCGGTCCGCAGTCAATGGCGCGATGGATCGGCAACACGGTCATACCCGGAGCCTCGGCATTGAAGAACGCCATGGTCGCGTACGCCCACTCTTCGTCCTGGGTGAGTCTCCAAGTGTCGAATGCCGCCGCCGTCCGATGATGGCCGTCGGCGACCACGCAAATGTGCTCCGTCATCTCGTGCACGATCCGCGCCATGCGTTCCGGCTCCACACAACGATACAGACGGTGCGTCGACCCATCCGGCTGATCCACAACTGCCAAAGGCATCCCCTGTTCGCAGTCTCGCAGGATCCGGTCGATCGCCTGCGCCGGATCCGAGTAGATCATAAAGATGATCCCGAAATCGGCGGCGGTGGCGCGCCGCAGCCGGACACGGTCCTCGCGTACCACCGGGTGCGTCTCTTCATGAGTGAGTAGCGCCGCGTCGCGCACATCACCCAGGGCGACAAAACCGCGCCGCATGAAGGGCTGATCCCCAATGGTGTACGCTTGCGAGTAGGGATACAGCCCCGGCGTGCGATCCGGGAGGAGAACGCCGCGATGCACCCACTCGGCGAATAGGTCGCGCGCGCGTTCATAGTGGGCGCCGGTCGGATCCGGTCCGCCGTCAGGCGGGGGTTTGATCAGACGCGCGACGTTGTAGGGGCTCTGCGCCTCCAGCCGGGCGATCATCGCCGCATCGAATTGGTCATACGGCGGGCTGACGCAGGCGCCGACGTCACCGACAATCGCGGCATGGAAGCGCCAGGCGCCGAAGGGTCTGATGCGTATGGTCTACTCCTCTCAAGTAAACGGGGCTGATACAGAGCAGGACAGACCCGCGGTTGGTGCAAGTCGCGGCGTGGCTCCGACAGTGTCAGGCGACGAGATCACAACCCAAGCAACGCCGTGACCCGCCGGGAAGCAAGCAGCCGCGTAAAAGAGGTCTTCGGCTTTCAGCCCATTGGGAGAAGATGCGCTTCCCCGCAGCCGACACCAGTCCCGGGAGCCGGCGCTACGGCTCGATCTCCAGGTGCGGTTTCTCGGTGGCAAACACCTCGCCGCAGATCGATGCGTCCTTGACACCGGCGTCGATCAGCCGTCGCAACAACGGCTCGGCCTGGCCGGGATCAACCGAGATCAGAAGCCCGCCCGAGGTCTGCGGATCGTAGAACAGCATCTGCTGCGCCGGGGCAATCTCGGAATCGAAGCGGATCCTCTTCTCCGCCGGCTCTCCGTCAGCGAGCGTCACGCCGCTCCGCACACCCCTGGCGATGAGCGATTCGCTAATCGGCCAGCGGGGCGTCCGGCTGTAGAAGAAACGCAAGCCCACGCGACTGGCATCGGCCACTTCCAGAGCGTGCCCGCCGAGACCGAACCCGGTGATGTCAGTCACGGCGTTTGCCCCGCCAAAGGCCAGCATCACGGCGCAGGCGGTGTGATTCAGTTCCGCCATCGCTTCCAGCACCGGACGCGCCTCGGTCTCGCTGATCAATCCGCCCCGCAGGCCGGTCACGACCACGCCAGTGCCGACCGGCTTGGTCAAGACCAGCACGTCCCCCGGGCGCGCCGCCGCGTTCGTCTTCATGTCGGCGTCCCGCACCACCCCGGTCACCGACAATCCGTACTTGAGCTCATCGTCCCTGACCGTGTGGCCGCCAACCAGCGCCGCCCCGGCCTTGGTCAGCGTATCCAGTCCGCCGCGCAGAATCTCAGTCAGGGTCGCCTTGGCAATCCCCTTCACGGGAAAACAGCAGAGGTTCAGCGCCGCCCTGGGCGTGCCGCCCATGGCGTACACATCCGACAGCGAATTCGCCGCCGCAATCCGCCCATAGAGGTAGGGATCATCGCACGGTGGCGTGATGAAGTCCGCCGTCAGCACCAGATTCAGATCGGGGGCAATCCTATAGACTCCCGCATCGTCCCCGGTGGTGATCCCGACTAAGACCTCCGACGGCACGGGGATGTCGAGTTCGCTCACAATGGCCGACAGGTCCACCGGACCCAGCTTCCCCGCTCACCCGCCGGAACGGGCAAAGCGAGTGATCGGCTCGGCCGATGTCACTGCGCGCCGCGTCATAAGGCATTCCTCATCTTCTGATTGCGCCGCGTCCCTCTGTCATCCGATCGAGGGCAGACACGGCCTCAAGGTAGACAATCATACACGAATCCGTCAGTGAATTGGAAACGCATTTTCGCTGTCGTCCGGCAGTATCCACCAGGCACAGCGCCGCGCCCTTCCCGTCCGGCGATTCCCAGACACGAAAGGTGCACGCCGGGCCGGGCTCATATGCGATTGAAACCAGCAACTGGCAGATCCTTCGCTAGTTGCCCTTCGCCTTACCACCAAGCAACGAGAACACTGGGTGTCACACGCGACCGTTCTTGTGCACTTCGCCCGGCATCCGGAGGAAAGCGGAGGTGGCGCCTGGCAGCGGCGAAACACCCGCGCCCCAGATCATTTTGGCCCGCAATATGTTATGTACTTGCCCCAGAACCTCTCTGCGGATTGCGGACAAGGGGCTTCAGCCCCTTGCCAAGCTGGTGCGACCCCGTTTTGGGATGACTTCATGGCATTTCCCGTCGGCATATGCCGAGCGTGGTCAGTGTAGTATCGCACCGCGGGGAATCTGTACTCGGCGCCCGGCTTTGGTTGACTCCCTTCTGCGATCGGGGTAACTTGGGTGCCCCTCATCCGTGGCCGTGATGACATGAACCGCACTCCCACGATTCTGATTCCGTTGGTTGTGGTCGCCGCTCTGGCTACCGCCACCGGCCTTGCCATCTGGCACAGCGTCGATGCCAACCAGGGCCACCTCGTCTTCTCACTCGATGACCCCTACATTCATCTGGCCGTCGCCAAGAATCTGGCTCTCCACGGCGTCTGGGGCATCAACCCGGACCATTTCTCGGCCGCCTCGTCTTCATCACTCTACACCCTGATGCTGGCCCTGGCGTTCACCATCACCGGGCCCGCCGAGATCTGGGCTTGGGTGCTCTGCATCTCGGGGACATTGGCGGTCGCTCTGATGCTGACGGCACGTGCCGGCCGCTGCCTGCCCAATCGCTGGCTCGCACTGGGGGTGGCGCTGTGGGCGGTTGTCATCACCGGTCTTCCGGAACTGGCATTCACCGGCATGGAGCATGCGTGGCATACGGTCACTGTGCTGGCGCTGGTCGCGATGACGGAACGTTTGTTGGCCACGAGGGAACACCGGACTCAGGATGCCATGTGGCTGGTCATCCTCGTCCTGATCGGCTGCGCGCTGCGGTATGAGACTCTCTTCTTGATTCCGCCGCTTCTGATCTTCTTACTCGCCGCCGGGAAAAGGACAGTGGCCGCGCTCGTGGCAATCGCCGCCGTTCTCCCCGCCACGATCCTGGGAATCGTCCAACTGGCGCACGGAGGTACATTCCTTCCCAACACGATCCTGCTGAAAGGCGTGTACTACGAACACCACGGTCTGTGGACCTATCCGACGCGATTCCTAAGACAAATCGATTCACTGTACTGGATTACCTTCCTCGGATTGGCTTCGGTGGCGGCCTTTGACTCGCTACGGCGGAGGAAGGGCCGCGATCCACGGCTAGCTGGGGCGTTGATGTTCATCTTCGCCATACTCTGCCAGGCCGCGTGCGGATTGATTGAACGGCGCTATGTCGTTTATCTGACGTCGTTGGGCATCTGGATGATCCTTCCCTACATCGGCGAATGGATCGAGCGCGCCAAGCCCCTGATGGCGTCTGCCGCGACCCGGGCATCCGTCTGGGGGATGGCTCTGTGTGTCGGCGTCTTCCCGTTCGCCGATCGTCTCCAGGATTTGGGCCGCATCCCCCTCTTGGGCCAGGACATCTATCAACAGCAGTACCAGATGGCACGCTTCTTTGCGACCTACTATCCGGGACGGACCATTGCGGTCAACGATATCGGTCTGGTCTCGTGGGCAGGCAACGTGCATGTCCTTGACCTCTGGGGGTTGGGCAATGGCGAGGTGGCACAACTGTGTGCGCACGACAAGTACACGCCCGATCGCATCCGTGAGATCACTGTCCGTGAGGGCGCCGAAGTCGCGGCTGTCTACCCGGGGTGGTTCGTGACCCACGGCGGGCTGCCTGACGAGTGGATTCCCGCCGGCCACTGGCAGGTCTCTCTGGAGAGCAAAGCGAATGTCGGTGCCGCGTTGCTCTTCTTCTTCCCACTGCAACCCGATGGCATGGAGCAACTCCGGAAGAATCTCTACGAATTCGCACCACAACTGCCTCCCGGGGTCCTACCGGGCTTCTGATCGCCCTCAGCATCGACCCCGCCGGGACCCGTTTGTCCGTTCCAGATCTTTGACACGCCGGCCCGGCGCGCGGTTTTGCCAGGGCACTGTGACGATGTATCTTCCAGGGCATAAGATGCATGAAGGACCATAACACGAGGTACACTGCCATGCTCAACGCAATCATCAATGTCCCCGAACCGAAGAACGAACCGGTGAAGACCTATGCGCCCGGCACGCCCGAACGCGAGGAACTGAAGAAAGAGATCAACCGCCAACGAGCTAAACAGATCGAGATTCCCCTTGTCATCGGCGGCCAAGAGGTGAAAAGCGGCCAGATGGCCGACTGCCGCATGCCCCACCAGCATGGCCACCTGTTGGCGCGGTATCACAAGGCCTCACGGGAACACGTCAACCGGGCGATCCAGGCGGCGAAGGCGGCGCAACCGGCCTGGGCGGCGCTCGACTGGGAACACCGCGCCGCGATTTTCCTTAAAGCCGCCGATCTCCTGGCTGGGCCATATCGGCAGATTCTCAATGCCGCCACCATGAATGGCCAAAGCAAGAATCCCTTCCAGGCCGAGATCGACGCCGCCTGTGAACTGATCGATTTCTACCGGTTCAATCCGTATTTCGCGCGCCAGATCTATTCCCAGCAGCCCAACTCCGCACCGGGCATTTGGGACTATGTCGAGCACCGGCCATTGGAGGGATTCATCTTCGCGGTCACTCCGTTCAACTTCACTTCAATCGCGGGGAATCTCCCCACCGCGCCGGTGCTGATGGGGAATGTCGCCTTGTGGAAACCGGCTTCGAGCGCGGTCTATTCGGCGTATTGGCTGATGCAGATGTTCAAGGAAGCCGGCCTCCCGCCCGGGGTGATCAACTTCGTCCCCGGCTCCGGCGGCGAGGTCGGCGATCCGGCGGTCGATTCACCCGATTTTGCCGGTTTGCATTTCACCGGCTCGACCTCCGTCTTCCAAGCGATGTGGAAACGTTTTGGCAACAACATCGCCAACTACCGGTCATATCCGCGCATCGTCGGCGAGACCGGCGGCAAGGACTTCGTCTTCGCCCATGTGTCTGCCGATGTCGAAGCGCTGGCGACCGCGCTTCTGCGCGGCGCCTTTGAGTATCAGGGGCAGAAATGCTCCGCCGCCTCCCGCGCTTACATTCCCGAATCGCTTTGGTCCAAGGTGAAAGAGCGCATGGCCGATGAGATGAAGCAGATGAAAATGGGTGACCCCGCCGATTTCTCCCACTTCATCAACGCCGTAATCGACAAAGCGGCCTATGATTCGATCAAGGCCTACATCGACTTCGCCAGGTCCGCGAGCGATGCCAAGATCATCTTTGGCGGCAAGTGCGATGATGCAGTCGGCTACTTCATTGAGCCGACTGTCATCCAGACGACAAATCCGAAGTTCAAGCTGATCTGCGAGGAAATCTTCGGCCCGGTGCTGACCATCTTCGTCTATCCCGATAACAAGTTGGATGAAACCCTAGCGCAATGCGACATCGCCTCGCCGTATGCTCTGACCGGCGCGGTCTTCGCGCAGGACCGCTACGCCATCGCGCACATGGCGCGCGCGCTCACCTACACCGCCGGAAACTTCTACATCAATGATAAGCCGACCGGCGCCGTGGTCGGGCAGCAGCCCTTCGGCGGCGGTCGCGCTTCCGGCACCAATGACAAAGCCGGCAGCATGATCAACCTCTTGCGCTGGCTCTCCCCCCGCGCCGTGAAGGAAACGTTCGTCCCGCCACGGGATTGGCGGTATCCGTTTTTGGGGTGAGGAGGGACTTGACTCCTCTTTCTTGATACACGTCAATACGGGGGCACGAGGAAGCAGCCGACATTGAGGATGCCATGAATATCTTGAACAAGGGGAAGAGTCCGTTCTATCCCGGCCAGCCGGTTCCCGCCGAGCTGTTCGTCGGACGGCAGAAGGAAGTGGATCGGCTCAGAAGAGCCGCCACCCAGGTCGCACTGGGGAAGCCGCAGGCGTTCTTCATTGAGGGAGAATATGGAATCGGGAAGAGTTCCCTCGCCCAGTATGCGCGGCTTCTGATGGAAAAGGAATCCCGCCTCTTGGGATTGCATGTCTTTCTCGGAGGCGCAAGGACTGTGGATGACATAGCCGAGAAGACCGTTCAGGCCGCGCTTGAATCGAGGATGATGCCGGGCGCGACTTTTGAGCGGATCCGCAATTTTCTGGCGGACTACGTCGGAGAACAGACTCTACTAGGCGTCACGCTACGACTGGACAAGCTTCGTCTAGACAGCCCGAGCATATCCCGGGGATTCTTGCCCTTTCTTCGTGAGATCTTCGCGCGCTCCACAGATGACGGCTGCCGAGGTGTTCTGTTGATCATTGACGAGATTAACGGTGTTGCAGAAACGCCCGATTTCGCGCATTTCGTCAAGACCCTCATCGATTCCAATGCAACCAGCGGGGCCCCGCTGCCTCTCTTTCTGATCCTAACAGGTGTGGAAACCAAGCGGAAGGCGATGATCGATCATCACAAACCGGTGGAACGACTCTTCGAAGTGTTGACCGTCTCGCCCATGGATGAACGGGAATCCACCGAGTTCTTTGACCATGCATTTCGCAGTGTCGGCATAACGGTTGATCACGATGCGATGAATATCCTGTGGCGTTACTCCAGTGGACTGCCGAAGCTCATGCACCTTGTCGGCGAGCAGGCGTTTTGGATCCTCGAAGGAGATTCCCTCGGCCGGGACGACGCGCTGAAGGCCGTGATTGAAGCATCACGGGAGGTCGGACGACGCTTCGTTGACCAGCAGGTCTTTAGGACGTTGCACAGTAAAGACTACAAAGGGATACTCCAGAAACTCTGCGGCATCAGGTTCGGCTTGACCTTTCGCAAAGCCGAGCTGGACGCGTTGTTGACACCGACGGAGAGAGCCAAGCTGAACAGCTTCCTGCAGAAAATGAAGCGCCTCCATGTCCTCCGCAGCCACCAGCGCGGGGAGTGGACGTTTAGCGAGTGGCTGACGCGCATCTACATCGACATGATGTCCCCAACTCTCTTGGACAAGAGGTGATAGAAGGAATTGACCAGGTAGGTCACCGCCGCCCGCGCGGGGAGGCCGGCGTGGCCCGGACCTTGGTCCGGGGTTATCAAGGCCATCGCAAGAACCCACGACTCCGTGACCAAGGGGCCTGTTGAAAAACCTGCTCTGAGGTGAATTCTAGATGGAAGGGGATTGCTTCGTCGCTTACCCGCTCTGCGAGCGAGCTTCGCTTCTCGCAATGACATCAAGTCCGTGAAGGACTTACAATGTCTTTGCGAGGAGGTCGTCCCGCAAGCGGGACGACCGACGAAGCAATCTCCCTGCGTCGGCCAGCTTTTTCAACAGGCCCCAAGGTCACGGGCACACAAGAAATGAAGACCAGGCGTGCCTTCGGGTGCGGGTCAGCCCGTGGGCTGACCTTCGTCGCGCAGCGACGATCTTGAGGCACCCTGATGAGCGGATGGCATCCGAGAACGAAAAGATTCACCGACTGAGAAATGGGCCCTTCGGGCCCAAGGTCAGCCCGAGGGCTGACCCCCACTCCTGCATGGAAGGGATCGATACGTGCCAGTGTGACCCGGACCTTGGTCCGGGTTTATCAAGGCTAGCCCAAGAACGGAGACTCCGTGACCAAGGCCACGGCCACACAAGCAACGAAGGCCAGGCGTGATTTGAGGTGCGGGTCAGCCCTTGGGCTGACCTTCGTCGCGCCGCGACGATCTTGAGCCACCCGGCCTACTGACTGATGGAACCAGAGCGCTCCCGCAGGCTACTGAAAGAGCCATGAGAGTAGCGGGATAACCACGCTGTCATGCTGAGCGAAGCGAAGCATCTGCTTTTCCTCCCCCATGAGAGGAAAGCAGATTCTTCACCCCGACAAAGAGCGGCGGGGTGAAGAATGACAGTCCGGGTCCGTTTTTCAGAAACCTGCTAGCACCGCAGCCGCCGGCGCAGGGCCAGGAATGTGCCGGTGACGGCGTGGCGATCGGCGACATTGACATAGAGCGTGCTGCGGCCATTCTGCAGAATGCGCCAGCAGGCCCAGCCGGTCTCCGCATCGGGAATGGGGGCGCCATCGGTGGGGGCTGCCGTCGCCACTGCCGACCGGACGGCACGCTCGCAGTCGCGTCGCAACAAGAATCCCCAGACATCGAAGGCCTGCAGCAACAGATCGAACCCCACGCGGCGACGTGGGGAGAAGGTGGCGTCGATCTGGGCGAGCAGATCGTTTACCCCGACGCGGAAGGCGCCCTGCCACAACGTCGCGGCCACCTGACGCCAGGCTTCCGATTCCTCCTGAGCCAACCGCAGGGCGTTCCCCCAGCCGCCGCCGCACAAAGCCGCGACCATCTGCGCCCGCTCTGCATCCAACCCGCGTTCGGCGGCGAGACGTTCGGCGATGACCGCCGGGGCAACCGGCGCGAAGCGCACCAGTTGGCAGCGGGAGAGGACAGTCGGCAACAGCCGTCCCGGATCGGCGCTGGTGAGGATGAAATACGCCGACGGCGGCGGTTCTTCAATCGTCTTCAAGAGAATGGTCTGCGCATCACCTGCCATCTGCTCGGCGCCGGCGATGATCGTGACCTTGGCTCCCCCTTCGACGGCGGTCATGTTGAGCTCGCTGATAAGGGCGCGCACGCGATCGATGGTCAGGTACGGACGCTTCTTGAACCGGATGACGGCGTACGGATCATCGCGCTTGGCGGCCAGGAAGGCCACCGCGTCGTCATCTGCTGTGTCCTTGGGCACCGCAAAGAGGGCGTGCCAGTCCGGGTGTGAACCGGACTGGACCCGATGGCAGCCATCGCAGGTGCCGCAGGGGCGTTTGACGGGGTCTGCTTCCCGGCACAGTAGCGTCTGCGCGACCCACTGAGCGGCGGCCCATTTACCGACTCCGTCAGGACCAATGAACAAGTAGGAACGGGACAAACGACTCAGCCGGAGCGCCTGCCTGAGGGACCGCTCCGCGGCCGACTGGCGCCAGAAGGGAGATCTGGTGTCCGGGAGTTCGGGCATGCGTGGCAGCATCAGGTCGTCACGCGAGGGCGCCTGGCGGTCGTTCGTTCCTGTCTTGCGTAGGGGCGCTTCGCGAAGCGCCCGTAGACCGGACGCGTGCGGGCGGCTCACCCGCCGCCCCTACGAGCGCCTCATTTGCGCACTCAATCAGCGTTTCATCGACTCGAGGAATCTCTCGTTGTTCTTGCTCTTCATCATGCGGTCAACGAGGAATTCCATTCCCTCAACCGGGTTCATGTCGGAGAGGAACTTGCGCAGAACCCAGATCTTGTTGAGCGTGTCCTCATCCAGGAGCAGTTCCTCCTTGCGGGTCGAGGAGCGGTTGAGGTCGATTGCCGGGAAGATGCGCCGGTTCGAGAGACGCCGGTCTAGCACCAGCTCCATGTTGCCCGTGCCTTTGAACTCCTCGAAGATGACCTCGTCCATGCGCGAGCCGGTTTCGATCAACGCGGTGGCGACGATGGTCAGCGAGCCGCCCTCTTCAATGTTGCGCGCGGCGCCGAAGAAGCGCTTCGGCCGCTGCAGGGCATTGGCATCGACCCCACCGGAGAGGATCTTCCCCGAGTGCGGCACGACGGCGTTGTGGGCGCGCGCCAGACGGGTGATGGAATCGAGCAGAATCACGACGTCCTGCTTATGCTCGACCAGACGCTTGGCCTTCTCGATCACCATGTCGGCGACCTGCACGTGGCGCTCGGCGGGCTCATCGAAAGTCGATGAGATCACCTCGCCGCGGACCGACCGCTTCATGTCGGTGACTTCCTCGGGACGCTCGTCGATCAACAGCACCATCAGTTTCACATCGGGATGATTGTGGGAGATCGAGTTGGCGATCTTCTGCAGGATCATCGTCTTGCCCGCCTTCGGCGGGGAGGTGATCAGTCCGCGCTGGCCGCGGCCGAGCGGGGTCAGAAGGTCAATGATCCGGGTCGAGAGATCCTTCGGGTCGACCTCAAGACTGAACTTCGTCTGCGGATACAATGGCGTGAGGTTGTCGAAGAGGATCTTGTGCTTGGCGACGTCGGGATTCTCGAAGTTGACCGCCTCGATCTTGAGCAGGGCAAAATACCGCTCGGTCTCCTTCGGGGGGCGCACCTGGCCGGAGATGGTGTCGCCCGTGCGCAGATCGAAGCGCTTGATCTGCGAGGGCGAGACGTAGATGTCATCGGGGCCGGGAAGATAGTTGTAGTCGGGGGAACGCAGGAAACCGTATCCCTCGTCCAGAATCTCCAGCACGCCTTCGGCGAAGATCAGCCCGTCCTTCTCGGTGTTGGCCTCGAGAATCTTGAAGATCAATTCCTGTTTGCGCAAACCGGAGACGCCGGGGATGTCGAGCTTCTCGGCGATGTCCAACAGTTCGGCAATGGTCTTCGATTTCAGTTCGATTATGTCCATCGACCACCTCCGGGGGGCCGGTAGAACCATGACGGTTCGTTGGGGTGTGCAGCGAATTTCGAATTGGATCCCGATCATGCGGATCGGGTGCGTGCAGGATCAACAAGCGGCGCGCGGCACGGGGCCGGTGAATCGCGACTCACTCCTCCGGCAGTTCCCTGCAGGGTGCATCGCCCCAGAGTTTCTCCAGAGCATAGAAGTCGCGGGTGCGCGGGAGGAAGATGTGCACGACCACATCGATGAAGTCGACCAGGATCCAGCCGCTGTCCCGATACCCTTCGGTATGCCAGGCCCGAATCTGTTGCTCGCGGAGTTGGTCGGTGATGTGGTCGGCCACGGCACGCCCCTGGACTTCGGCGTCGACCGAGCAGATGACATAGAAATCCGTGACCGTGGAACGCTTGCGCAAGTCGAGGATGCGCACGGAAAATGCCTTCTTCTCGCGGGCGAGTTTCCCCGCGGTCAAGGCCAGCCGCGCTGACGTTATGGCTTCTTCCTCCTTTTGAGTGAAGGGGTAAAGGGCATCATGTGGCGTCTTAAGGCCGACGGCCGGCGGTGGCCGGTCCGGCGGTTGTCGCCGCGAGTGGATCGAGAGCGTTCGATCCCAGGACCAGAGTGAAATCGACCCCCAGGTCATTACTGCGCTGCGTGCCATCGGTGATTTCCACCTCACCCACGCTCAGGGCGGTGAGGATGGCGCGTACCTGTTCGGGCCGGAGACGGCGATTGATCACAAAAGAACGGGCGACGTTCGTCCGGTCGAAGTTGCCGACGTCCACAAGATCGAATCGCATGCGTCCGACCTGTAACTGCGCCATGTGATCGGCCACTTGGCGAGCCAGATTGGCGCGACCGCAGCCGTTCAGGATCTGGGCACGCACAATGATCGGCGCCTCGCGGACTTCCGGACGGGAATACGACAGCCGAGTGGAGAACGAGAACACGAACACGCACACGAGCGCGGTCGCTAGAATGATCCCGGCATCCAACAGCCGCGCTTTCCAGCGCGGTGTGGGAGCCGCCGAACGGGCGCGACGGTGTCGCGAGGAGGTTTCCATGGTTCAAGAAGGGAGAATCAGGGTGTTTCGTCGGGGACGGCAACTGCTCCGCCGGGGCGAGGGCAGCTACCGAGACCACGGGTCAAAAAGCCCCCAGCGGGAGTCGGCCCGTAGGTAACCGGCCCCCCCATACAGCCAGTTGGACGACGGTATGGTGCGATAATCGATCGACAGGAAGAACTTGTCAGAAGGGTGGTAGTCGAGACCGAAACTCGGCAGAATCTGGTTCTCGTCCAGGACTGCCCCCCCCGATCGACCGGAGATACCGAACGGACTGTGCATATAGGCCAGGCCGACCCGCACGGTCAGCGGTTTGAAGAGATCGTACTCCAGTGTGTTCATGTATAGACCGACCGACCCGGAGACGCCCGAGCCGGAGAAGTACGACAGCGAGTAGGACTGGTGCATCCGCAGGCGGCTGGGATCAAGAAGGCGGAAGCCGAGCGCCTTGGACCCGATGGCCAGATCGCTGACCCGGGACGCGCCGGAAAACGATGTCTGGTCCACATTGGTCGCCGCCACACGGTCCTGGGCAAAGGCCAAGGCGGCGCCGGCAAAGACAACGACAGCAGCCAGAACAAGAGTGCGCTTCATGTGAATGGCTCGAAAACGACCAGATGCTCCAGATCGAGATGCCCGAATAGGAACCGCCCCTCCCGATGGTATCATCATCGCTACTCCCCTATTTGTCAAGGCCTAATGCGGCCCTCTGCGGCGGCCCCAAGGCTACTCCCGACCATCCACTTCTTCGGCACTCAGGCGGCAAGGTGTACCGGCTTTGGCCTTTCACCGATAGAATACCCGCCAGTCGACCCTTTGTTCCCGCAATAACGATCTGTCTGCTAAGGAGTTGCCCTGCCCTCACAGTTGTCCCACGGCTGACGCCGTGGGCTAGCAGCTTACGCCCCGTCGGGGCTTAGGAAGCTCTCTCAAGTGCCGCTAATTCCTCGGGGGAATTGATGCCGAGGACCTCGCGGGGATCGGTGGCGCGAAAGGCGGCCACTTTGTGCCCATCGGTGCGCAAGATACGGATCGCGTCGGTGAGGTAGTATTCCCCCTGGTCGTTCGCATTGCTGAGCCTATGCAGCGCGGGAAAGAGAAGCTCGGCGCGGAAACAGATAGCGCCGGAGTTGATCTCGTGCACCTGGCGAGTGAGCTCATCGGCGTCGCGATGCTCGACGACGCGGTCGACTGTCCCATCCGCAGCGCGGACTATACGTCCATACCCGAATGGGTCGTCTACCTCGGCGGTGAGGATGGTGGCGGCGGCTCCGGCGCGAGCGTGTGAGTCCAATAGACCGGTGATTGTCGTGCTCTTGATGCAAGGGGCATCTCCCAACAGCACGAGGATGCGGCCGGCGTGGTCGTGCAGGAGCGGTTCGGTCTGCAAGACAGCATGGCCGGTCCCGAGGCGTTTATGCTGCCAGACGAATTCCACCGGCCGGCCGGCATAGGCCTCCTCCATCATTTCCCCCCGGTGGCCGATCACGAGCAGGATACGGGCAATCCCGGCAGTGACGACGGCATCGGTCACCCAGTGTACCAAGGGACGTCCGCGGAAGGGGATGAGGACCTTGGGGCGGTCGGCTGGGAACCGCTTGCCCAGTCCGGCGGCGAGGATCACGGCGACAACGTCGTGGCGACCGGTTGTGTCAGCAGAAGCGTGGAGCATCAGCGTGAGGCGAAGATAACGTGGGTGGGGATGGTTCGACTTCCTTCAGTACGTTCGGGACAAGTCGCTCGGAACGACATCCGTAGCTCGGGGATCAGAGATCTCGCTGTCACCCCGAGCGTAGCGAGGGGTCTGCTTTTCCGGGGAATCGCTCACTCTGATAGATGCTCTAAGCCAGAGGATGATTAGCGGCATCGACATGGACTATGACGGGCGTGATCGCCTTGTCCTTTTCCGGATCGATGAGGGCATAGGCAATGACGATGACCTCATCGCCGACCAATCCCAGACGCGCCGCCGGACCGTTCAGGGTCATCTCCCCCGATTTCCCTTCGATCACATAGGTCTCGAAGCGGACACCGTTGTTCAGGTTCACCACCTGCACACGTTCATGGATATGGATCGTGGAGGCGGCCAGCAGATCGGCGCCGATCGCGATCGAGCCCTCGTAGCGAAGGTTCGCATCGGTGATGCGGGCACGGTGGATCTTGGCACGGAGGACGTGAATCAGCATGGGACCAAGACGACCGCTTTGCGGGCAAGGAGCTTAGGCCCCTTGTTTGCCAACGATTGCTAACGGATCACCAGATTATCGATATACCGTCGGCCGTGGGCGCGTCCTTTGGCGCGGCAGATGACGGCGGCAAGAACCACGACCGGTTTGCTTAAACGCGGTTTGGGGTCCAAGGTTTCCGGATCGCAGAAGGCGACATAGTCAACGGCAAAGCGCCCAGTCGCCTCGATCTGCGCTTTCATCTCCTTGCGCAGCCGTTCCGCAGAGGCACCGCGCCGCCGCATCTGTGTCGCAGCCCATTTCAAGGCACGGTAGATCGCAGTCGCATCGGTCCGGCTGGCACTATCAAGATAGACATTGCGCGAGGAAAGGGCAAGCCCGTCGGGTTCCCGCACGGTCGGCGCTACCACGATGCGGATCGGCAGGTCGCCGTCGGCAACCATGCGCCGGATGACAACTGATTGCTGGAAGTCCTTCTGGCCGAAGACGGCGACGTCGGGTTGGACGATATTGAACAGCTTCAGGACCACGGTCGCGACACCGTCAAAATGCCCGGGGCGTGATTGCCCCTCCCATTTTCTTGCCAATTCGCCCATGGAGACGTTGGTCTGGAAACCCGGCGGATAGATCGTCGCCACGGACGGTGCAAACACCAAGTCGACACCTTCCTGGCGGCAGGCGTCCAGATCGGCCCGCCGGGTGCGCGGGTAGGCGCGGAAGTCATCGTGGGGACCGAACTGGGCGGGATTGACAAAAACCGACACAACAGTGCGATCGCAGAGGCGTCGGGAACGGCGGCAGAGCGCACGATGTCCTTCATGAAGTGCCCCCATCGTGGGGACAAAGCCGACTGAGAAGCCGTGCCGGCGCCACGCAGCGACTTGGCGACGGACGACAGCGATTGACTGCGTGACCTTCATGATGATGCGGTTATCGCGCCGGGTGGGGACACTCCACGCTAGCGTGCTGGCACTCAGTATGATTCATCGGCCGAGGGAAAACGGCGCGAGCGTACGTCATCGACATAATGGGCGAAGCTCTCACGCATCGCCTGCGCCAGATGGGCATAGCGGCGCACGAACTTCGGCTGGAAATCCTCGAAAAGCCCCAGAAGATCGTTGGTGACCAAGATTTGCCCATCGCAATCCGGGCCGGCGCCGCAGCCGATGGTCGGAATCGCAACGGCGCGGGTGATTTCGCCCGCGAGGCTGGCGGGGATGGCCTCCAAGACGACTGAGAAGCATCCGGCGTCGGCCAACGCGGCCGCCGACTCAAGGATGTACTGCCGTTCTTCCGGCGTCTTCCCGCGCGCGCCATATCCGCCGAAGCGGTGAATCGACTGCGGGACGAGGCCGAGGTGCCCCATGACCGGAATACCGGCTTCGATCAGCCGCTTGATGGTCGGGACGATCGGCAGCCCCCCTTCGAGCTTGACCGCCGCCGCCCCGCCTTCTTTGAGGAAGCGGCCGGCGTTGCGCAACGCCTCATCGGCATTCACCTGATATGACATAAACGGCATGTCGGCGATCACTAGGGCCCGTGAGACGGCACGGCTGACGGCGCGCGTGTGATAGACCATCTGGTCCACGGTGATCGACAAGGTGGTCGGCTCGCCATAGAAGACCATATTGGCCGAATCGCCGACGAGGACGCCATCGATGCCGCCGGTGTCCAGCAAACGGGCAGTGTAGTAGTCATAGGCCGTGAGCATGGCAATCGGCCGCGCGGCTGCCTTCATGCGCACGAGTTCCTGGGCGGTGATCGGTTTGGTGGCCATGGAGAGCGAATCCGGGCTCACGGGAACTACACCACGCAGGGCGAACTAAACGAATGCTGCAACTGAAATCAACCAGTGGCGGGGGCGTTCCGATGATCAAAGCAGCCCGGCATGTCGAAGATCCCGCAACGCGATGAGCCGTACATTGACAAGTCAATCACCGGTGGGGTCGCCACCCTCCCAGAAGTCGACCTCGCCGACAAGATAGGTCTTGCCCCCGGGGAACGCCGCAATCCGTTCCCAGAGCGCCTCCCTGGCGCCATCAGTAGACGTCCAGGAGGACGACTGAATGCGGACCACCAGAAGCGGGGTGTTCTCATAGGCGAAGAAGTAGTGGTTGTAGGCGGCAACCAGCTCGCGCCAACGTTCCACATCGATCGACTTGTCCAGAGGACGCAACGCGGCGACCAGTTCAGTCACAGGCGCCTGCAGGTAGACGACGAGGTCGGGCGCCACAGCCGGGGGCACGATCACGTCGGCGATCTTCTGATAGAGGAGCCACTCGCGCTCGGGCAAGAGGGCCCGCGCCCAGAGCCGGTGCGTGTCGAAAGTATGATCGGTGACGACGCGGCCCCGAAAAAGGTCGGGGCCCACCAATGCCTGGGTGCGCTCATACCGGTCAAGGAGCCGCTGCAGGAGCGGCGACAGTGGGGAGGTACGCGGTCCCTTCGCGGCGCCCGGCAGCGGGACATCCTCGCAGACGGCATACCAGTCGGGGTGTTCACCGATCCAGCGGGCGAAGGCGGAATGCCCTGACCCCGGCAGTCCCTCAATCGCGATCAGGTGTCGCTCCAAAACGGCGGTCGGCATCGGCTATCTCACGAGTGCTTCCAGCGAGATCGGATCGGCCACGCGGCCGATGATCTCGGCTGACGGTGGCAGAAGCGCCAGCAGTTCACGTATCGATAGCCCGGATTCGGGATGGCAGAGGTCGGGAGCCAAATCGCAGAGCGGCACGAGCACGAACGCGCGCTGGTGCAATTGCGGATGGGGGACGATCAGGTCCTCGTGTTGGAGCACCAGATCGTCATAAAGCAAGAGATCAAGGTCGATGGTCCGCGCCCCGACACGTCCCGGCGTGCGCACCGGGGGACGTCCCAGCGCGATTTCGATCTCCTGCAAGCGCCGCCAGAGCTGCCGCGGCGACAGGCGAACGGTCAGTTGGAAGACCGTGTTGTAGAAGTTCCCCGGCCCGGCCGGGCCGACCGGGCGGGTCTTGTAGACCGGGGCGGTGGCGGATACCATGACGCCATCGCTCTGCTGCAACTGCTCCGCCGCCTGCGCCAGAAAGCCGAGGCGATCACCGATATTCGTCCCGGCACCAATGAAAGCCCGCCCCATCTCGCGTGTCCTATCGGCCTTCGAGCCTACAGCAAGACTCACATGCGCTTCCGCTTCCGTCCATTGCGTGCGAGGTCGACGGCGGAATCGAGTTCCACTTCAATGTAATCGAGATTGCCGGGGATCGGGGGAATTCTCTTGCGCACGCGTACGAT